>Ga0209697_10001506_pt1 | contig 35662 bp, 33 predicted proteins | sample AliMusrvi5mmetaG_FD_184115 | JGI IMG/M metagenome (GOLD analysis project Ga0209697, IMG submission 184115) | Freshwater lake bacterial and archeal communities from Alinen Mustajarvi, Finland, to study Microbial Dark Matter (Phase II) - Alinen... | ecosystem: Environmental > Aquatic > Freshwater... | reverse complement strand
GTTTAGGTAATCATTTTGATATTCATGGGGGCGGGATGGATTTGCAATTTCCGCATCATGAGAATGAAATTGCTCAGTCAGAAGGTGCAACCGGTGAGACTTTTGTCAATCTCTGGATGCATAACGGTTTTGTGCGCATTAATGAAGAAAAGATGTCTAAGTCTTTGGGTAATTTCTTTACTGTGCGAGAAGTGCTGAAACAATACAAGCCGGAAATTATTCGGTTTTTTATTCTTTCCAGTCATTATCGGAGTCCGTTAAATTATTCAGATGAGCAACTGAATGAGGCAGGGACGGCCTTAAAAAGGCTTTATAACGCTTTGCGTGGCTGTGATGCTGCGGAGAGTTTATTGCAGCCTGAGTATAAATCACGTTTTGAGCAGGCGATGGATGATGATTTTAATACGCCAGTGGCTTTGTCTGTTTTGTTTGATTTGGCTAGAGAGTTAAATAAAGTAAAAGAAACAGATTTCGATGGTGCACAAGTTTTAGCGTTTACGTTGAAAAAATTAGCGAGCTTATTGGGATTGTTACAAGATGATCCAGAAGACTTCTTGAAAAGTAGTGTGTCAGAAGATGATGCGTTAACAAATGAAGCGATTGAGCAAAGCATACAAGCGCGTTTGGACGCTAAGAAAGCCAAGAACTGGGCGTTGGCCGACAAAATTCGAGATGATTTAAAAGAGCATGGCGTTATCTTGGAAGACAGTCCGAATGGACAAACCAGTTGGCGCCGTGAGTAGTTTTTTAAAAAGGCTGTAGATTAATGACTTAGGCTATACATTACGGCCTTTGATGCAAATACTAACTAATTAAATAACCGAATGAGTGAAATTAAAGATAAATCTATTCAAATCTTTCTTGATGAATTAGCCAGTAAATCAGCAACCCCAGGGGGAGGTAGCGTATCGGCTTTAATGGGGGCACAGTCTGCCGCGTTAATTAGCATGGTCTGTCATTTGACTATTGGTAAGCCTAAATACGCGGAAGTTGAGTATGAAATGAAAGCTTTGTTAGAGGAGGCAGAAGCATTACGTGAAAAACTGGTCAATTTAATTAAAGCAGACATTGACGTATTTAATCAGTTAATGGGTGCTTATAGTTTGCCAAAAGAAACAGCTGCTGAAAAATCTGCGCGTACAGAAGCCGTACAAGCCGTTTTAAAGACCGCTACAGAGATTCCTTTGGAATGTGCCCGTGCCTGTGCAAAAGCCGTGGAATTAAGCCGTTGTGCGGCAGAAAAGGGTAGTTTAGGTGTGATTAGTGATGCAGGTGCAGCTGTGATGGCTGCTTATAGTGGTTTAAAAAGTGCTGCACTTAATGTTTATATCAACACTAGCAGTCTTAAAGACAGGGCGTTTGCAGAAGCTACGCTAACTGAATTGGAAGGCATCCTAAAAGATGTTGATGTGGCTGCGGAAGCTGTTTATCAACTGGTTAAAGAAAAATTGTAAATGATTTAAATTTTTTAAGAAAATGGTTGACGATAGAGGGATGTATCGTTACAATAGTCAGCTCTTCAAGGGTGGTTTTAAATTGACCAGCCACGCTAAAAGAGAATCGGGGTGTAGCGCAGTTTGGTAGCGCGCCTGCTTTGGGAGCAGGATGTCGGGGGTTCGAATCCCTCCACCCCGACCAGTTTAGCGCTTGTAGCTCAACCGGATAGAGCACCGGCCTTCTAAGCCGGGGGTCGCAGGTTCGAGTCCTGCCAAGCGCGCCAATTAAAGAAAAAAGTCAAACATATATTATGGTGAGCGTAGCTCAGTCGGTAGAGTCCCGGATTGTGATTCCGGTTGTCGTGGGTTCGAGCCCCATCGTTCACCCCAATAAATTCAATTAGTTACGTTAGTTTATCACTTACTGTTTTAGCAGGTGGTGAGAAAGCTGATGACAAATAATTACTCATTTGACGGTTTTACCGTTTTCATTTTAACATCATAAATATTCATCATTAATGCTGTTCTATGGTCGCATGCGCCTATTTATCTAATATTTTCTGATTACCGGGTAGATAACCCTCACGTTCATAGACTATGAATTGCGCCTAGCTTGATAATAAGGCGCTGCTCCATGTCTCGCATTTCTCTTTGTAGATCATCTTTAGTCACTAAATCTTTTAAATTAACTTCTAGTATTTCAGAAATTGCCGTGGCCTCAGCTTCGGCTTGAGCCGGTGGGACGCCTGCTGACTTTAGAGTATTAGCGAATTTTAATGTATCAAAAGTAATGGTGGTCATTATTATCTCCGTTGTTTAATAACGCTAAGATAGGCGGTTAAAATGGGGTTGTCAAATTTATAGGATTTACTTGAATACCTTTACAGCCGTCCTTTATCACCGACCTGTAATGGATTGTGTCATTTTTCTCTTTATTATAGTAAGAATGAATCTTAATTATAGTGGCTATTTTTGGCAAAAACCTGATGACAAGCAAAATAAAACCTCTTTAAAATCAATGGGTGATTTGTTGATGCTGATGACAAATAATAATCATATCATTATGATAAGTAAAGACGTCAGTTAGAATTGTGATTCCGGTTGTCGTGGGTTCGAGCCCCATCGTTCACCCCAATAAATTCAATTAGTTGCATCATTTAAAATACGAGTTGAATGCTTAGAGCGTTACGAATCTGAAGTAACAGCCAATAAGAAAGGTAAGGAACAAGAGCGCTATAGAATAGCTATGTGGCTTAAGGATTGATATTGGATAATCTATCCAGCGTGGCACTTAATTTCAGTAATGCTTGCTGTAATTGAGCGTCTGAAACAGACAAACTATCTCTTCTTATCAGGGCTATTTTTTCTACAGAAGGTATGTTTGCTTTTCGGGATGATCCTGAGGAAGAGCCAATTTGAGTCGTTATTAACCTCACTTGCATAGTTTCAATCGGTGACTGTGTCGTCGCCTGAAGAATGCCAATAATCACGTTGCTATAAAAACGTATCTGTGAAGCCCAGGTTGCTGAGTCAGTATAGATCAGTAGTTTTCTCTCTTTAATAAGGCAGTGCTTCGCTTGTTGGGCTAAATTGTCCGGTAATACGCTTTGAATGCGCTTTAATAGGCGTTGTTGTTGCTCAATCTGACCATAATAAAAAGCTATTGCGCGATTTTGATAGCTTAATGAGATTTTAAACGAAGGTGGTTTTGAGGGCATAAAAGCAAAGTGCTAGTTGTTCAACATCGAAACTGTAGGGGGTACACAAAGCTAACAAGGGCGTTGTTTGCTCTGCGTACCCGGGGGTATTTTATTTATTGCAGAACGACTTTACACAAAACTAAACAACCTCAACAGTATCGGCTTTTTTCTGATAAGCCTTCATTTGATTAAAATTGAGGTAGCGATAACTGTCTCCAGCCGATTTGCTGATCTGTTCTGCGTAAACGTTATATTCATCAACAGAGGGTATTTTACCTAATAACGAACAAACGGCGGCCAGTTCAGCAGAGGCTAAATAAACATTGGCCCCATTACCTAAGCGGTTAGGGAAGTTACGGGTTGAAGTAGAAACGACGGTTGAGTTTTCTGCAACACGTGCCTGGTTACCCATACACAATGAACAACCCGGCATTTCCATTCGGGCACCCGCTTTACCAAAGGTACTGTAATAGCCTTCTTCGGTTAATTGAGTTTGATCCATCTTGGTCGGTGGGGCGACCCATAGACGGGTAGGTAATTCACCTTTTTGTTGTTCAAGTAATTTACCTGCCGCACGGAAGTGACCGATATTGGTCATACAGGACCCCAAGAAGACCTCATCGATTTTTGTACCCGCAACGTCTGAGAGGGTTTTAATATCATCAGGGTCATTAGGGCAGGCCAACAGCGGTTCTTTGATTTCATTCATATCAATTTCAATGATCTCAAAATACTCGGCATCGGCATCGGGTTCGAGTAGAACGGGATTGGCTAGCCATTCTTCCATGCTTTTAATCCGACGCTTGATCGTTCTTACATCACCGTATCCTTCAGAAATCATCCATTTCAACAGGGTAATATTAGAGTTTAAGTATTCACGTATCGGTGCTTCATTTAAACGAATAGTACAACCACCGGCTGAGCGTTCTGCTGATGCATCGGATAATTCAAATGCCTGTTCCACTTTTAAATCAGGTAGACCTTCTATTTCCAGGATACGACCTGAGAATACATTCTTTTTGCCTTTCTTATCAATAGTTAATAGTCCGCGTTTAATAGCCGCATAAGGAATCGCGTTAACCATATCTCTTAGGGTAATACCCGGTTGCATTTCACCTTTAAACCGCACCAGTACGGATTCAGGCATATCTAAAGGCATGACACCGGTTGCCGCTGCAAACGCCACTAAACCAGAGCCTGCAGGAAAAGAAATGCCAATCGGAAAACGGGTATGTGAATCACCGCCCGTTCCCACAGTATCTGGCAATAACATGCGGTTTAACCAGGAGTGAATGATTCCGTCTCCAGGACGTAAAGAAACACCGCCACGATTCATAATGAAGTCGGGTAGAGTATGTTGCATGACAACATCGACGGGTTTCGGATAAGCAGCAGTATGACAGAATGATTGCATCACTAAGTCGGCTGAGAACCCTAAGCAGGCTAAATCTTTCAGTTCATCACGGGTCATCGGGCCGGTGGTATCTTGTGAGCCGACGGTGGTCATATAGGGTTCACAGTAAGTGTTAGGGCGAACGCCTTCAACACCGCAGGCTTTACCGACTATTTTCTGGGCAAGCGTAAAGCCTTTGTTGTTAACTTCTTCCGCCGTTGGACGTAAGAACACGGTAGAGGCTTCAAGCCCCAAGGATTTTCTGGCTCTATCCGTTAAGCCACGACCAATAATTAATGGAATACGTCCACCTGCACGCACTTCATCCAGAATGATGTCAGTTTTTAACGCGAACGTGCAGAGGACTTCATCCGTTTCATGACGTTTAATCACGCCTTCATATACATAGATATCAATCACGTCACCCATGGCTAATTGAGTCACATCGCATTCGAAGGGCAGGGCGCCGGAGTCTTCCATGGTGTTAAAGAAAATGGGCGCAATTTTGCCACCGATACAGACACCGCCATCCCGTTTGTTCGGGATAAAGGGAATGTCGTTACCGATAAACCATAACACCGAGTTAGTCGCTGATTTGCGTGAGGAGCCGGTGCCGACCACATCGCCCACATAAGCCACCGGAAAGCCTTTTTCTTGAAGCTCTTCAATTTGAAGTTCTGCATTAGTGATGCCTTCTCTGGGTATTTTTAACATCGCTTTGGCGTGAAGTGGAATATCCGGTCTTGACCATGCATCCGGTGCCGGTGATAAATCATCCGTATTGGTTTCTCCGGTGACTTTAAAAACAGTCACGGTCATTTTTTCAGCAACCGCCGGTTTACTGGTAAACCATTCTGCGTCTGCCCAGGATTTAATCACTTCCTTGGCAAACGCATTGCCTCCCAGTGCTTTTTCTTCAACATCATGAAAGGCATCAAATATCAGCAAGGTATGTGCTAAGCCTTTAACTGCGATAGGTGCCAGGGTAGGGGTGTCCAGCAAGTCGATTAACGGGGTTATGTTATACCCGCCTAACATAGTGCCTAATAGTTCAGTGGCATCGGCTGGGGTTAAAATAGGGGAGGTCACTTCACTTTTCGCAATGGCAGTCAAAAAGCTGGCTTTAACGTAAGCCGCTTCATCAACACCCGCAGGAATCCTATTGGCTAGTAGATCAAGAAGAAATTCTTCTTCGCCTTGAGGGGGATACTTAATTAATTCAACTAAAGCAGTTGTCTGTTCGGCATCAAGTGGCTTAGGTACTACGCCTTCAGCGGCACGCTCTTCAACATGTTTATGGTACTGTTTTAGCATTAGATGCTCCTTAGAGGTTTAAAAAATGGGTGGCGGTGAAAAATCAATTACCATCATCAACTGATGATGTATGGCGTGCTAAAAAATTGCTATCATAGAATCATTACGAAAGTGTTTAAGCATATAATTTTAAATAATCCAGGATCTTTTGTTGGAATAATAACATTCATGGCATCATTATCAACAAAAAATGCATAACGATTAAGCAATATTGCATAGTGTAAAGATTAAAAGACGAAATAATTTTAGGAGTCTCTGATGAATAAATGCCCTTCTTGCGCTTATGAACGTAAAGAATTTGATGTAAGGTGCCCCAAGTGTGGTCATTTTTATCCGACAATACAGGAGTTAATTGCTGAAGAAGTGGCTTATGAAGAACAGCACTCGTTTCGTGGCTGGTGTTTACGGATAGTTAAGGCTGATAATATTAGACAAGCATTGCAACTTGAACTCAGGCAGTTTAGAGAAGAGTTGACTTACAAAGGGTGGTTTACCCTTTTTCTAGTGATTGCGTTTGTTTTTGCCCTGACGCTGTCAGTCATTTAGGCTATTTTTTGATAGTTATCTTAGTTGTATATCAGGTCTAAGGTATGACGCGCGATCATTTGATTTTCATCGGTCGCGATTACCCAGGCAGACACTTTTGAAGCCGCTGTTGAGATACACGTATCACCCAATTCATTAGCCGAAGCATCCAGCTCTAAACCCAGCCAGGCGGCCTGATTACAAATTCTCGCACGAATAACGGCAGAGTTCTCACCAATACCCCCCGTAAATACCAGCGCATCCAGCCCTCCTAAAGCTGCGGCCAGCGAGCCTATTTCACGTCCAATACGATACACAAACAAAGCAATCGCCTCTTCTGCCTGAGGATCTTGACTGGCAAGCAACTGACGTATATCACTTGAGATGCCTGAAACGCCCAATAACCCCGATTCATGATAGAGCAACTGCTCTAAGGCGTGGACATCCAGATGGTGATATTCCATCAGATACAACAACACGCCCGGATCAATACTGCCACAGCGCGTCCCCATCAACAAGCCATCTAATGGCGAGAATCCCATTGTCGTTGCTACGCTACGTCCGTTATAAACCGCGCATAAACTAGCCCCACTCCCTAAGTGAGCGATAATAATCCGCGCCTTAGCAAAGCAAGGCTGAAGATCGGGCAAAATGGAGACGATATATTCATAAGACAAACCATGAAATCCGTACCGACGAATACCCGCATCAGTCAAGTGCTGAGGGATTGCGAAACATTGCGCAACAGTCGGTTGTGTACGATGATAGGCCGTATCAAAACACGCTACTTGCGGTAACGAAGGCATCCTATTCAGAAGTTCACGAATAATCGCAAGATTGTGTGGTTGATGGAGTGGCGCTAAGGGAATAAGCTTTTCTAATTCAATGAGCACATTTTCATCAATTAACACCGGTGCAAAATAATGCGGTCCACCATGCACAACACGATGCCCCACCGCGAGCAATGTCACCTTCGAAAAATAATCCTGTAACCACCCCATCATCAGATCAATAGCGGCTTTATGATCATGCACACCGGATGCAGATAGGTCAGGCGTAGCGAGCACTGAACCCTCTACATTTTTTACTACAACATTTAACTGAGTGTTAATACCCTCAATCTGCCCGGTAGCCTCGACCATTTGTTGATCTGATAAATAATCTACCGAGTAAACAGTAAACTTGATGCTTGAAGAACCCGCGTTAACCACCAGCAAATAACTATTCATAAACCTGATTATCTTTCTGTGAACGTCAAGGTAAGACGCAATAATAATACGCCGTTTATATTGGAGTAAAATAGCTTTAGCTGTTTTTACAGGCAATAGCTGAAGCTATTGCACTCCTGTTTAACTATTTTATTTATTGCGAGTTGCCCAAGTGCCTGTAAGCTCTCATAAACTAAGGAGAGCTTACAGTTACAACTTCTCAATAATACCTTAATGGTCGCTTAATAAGGCCATTCCCAGTGATCATCTTCTGGCCTATCGATGCCGTGTTCATAAGCGTAATTCTGACATTCAATTTGCTGATTACGAAGCTTTTCTTTAACGTGAGCGCCAGCAACCTGTAGCGAAGGAATACGATCAATGGCATCAATCGCCAGACTGAAGCGGTCGGTTTCATTTTGAATAGCCAACTCTAAAGGCGTATTAATACTGCCCTTTTCTTTATAACCACGGACATGCAAATTCTTGTGGTTATTACGTCGATAAGCCAGACGATGAATGAGCCAGGGATAACCATGGAAGTTGAAAATAACCGGTTTATCCAAAGTAAACAAGCTGTCAAAATCACGATCCGAAAGCCCGTGCGGATGTTCACTACTGGGCACTAGCTTATAAAGATCGACGACATTAATAAAGCGAATTTTAAGCGTCGGAAAGTTCTCACGTAACAATACCGTTGCCGCCAACGCTTCTTTTGTCGGAATATCACCGGCACTGGCCATCACTAAATCAGGCTCAAAGCCCGCATCGTTACTCGCCCATTCCCAGATACTAATGCCTTTTATACAGTGCTTAATGGCTGAGTCCATATCAAGGTATTGTAGATGCTTCTGTTTGTCGCAAACAATCACATTGATATTATCTGTACTTTTAAGGCAATGGTCAGCGACTGATAACAAGCAATTCACATCGGGCGGCAGATAAATGCGGGTCACAGAAGGACTCTTATTCACTACAAGATCAAGAAACCCCGGATCTTGATGCGTAAAACCATTGTGATCCTGACGCCAAACAGTCGAAGTAATCAACAGATTAAGCGAAGAAACGGAAGCACGCCAAGGGACAGCTTTAGCCATCGCTAGCCATTTCGCATGTTGATTAAACATAGAGTCGATAACATGCACAAACGCTTCATAAGTAGAAAAGAAGCCATGCCGACCGGTCAATAAATAGCCTTCCAACCAACCTTCGAGGGTATGCTCGGACAACATCTCCATCACCCGACCAAAAGGTGACAACTCACCGCCATCCGCGTCTTCAACAAACGACTCGGCCATCCAGGTTTTCTTGCTGACCTCATAAATACTATCTAACTTGTTAGAACTATTTTCATCCGGCCCAAAGACCCTAAAATTATGCATGTTCGAACGCATAATATCCCGTAAGAACTGTCCCAACGGGGGCGTATTTTCGGCGCTCACTTTACCCGGCCCTTCCAGCGCTAAGGCATAATCCTTAAAATCAGGCATCCGTAAAGCTTTACGCAGTAAACCGCCATTAGCACTGGGGTTTGCGCTCATCCGGCGATGTCCTTTAGGCGCTAATAGTTTAAGCTCGGGAATTAACCGACCTTTCTCATCGAAGAGCTCTTCCGGTTTATAACTCCGCAACCAGTCTTCCAGCATTTTCAGGTGAGCTGGATTTTGTTTTACGTTTGTTAAAGGCACTTGATGAGCACGCCAAAAGCCTTCCACTTTATGTCCGTCTACTTCTTTAGGGCCTGTCCAGCCTTTCGGACTCCGCAGCACAATCATCGGCCAATGCGGACGTACTGGAATACCTGTGCTTCTTGCCTCATGCTGAATGCGTTTAATCTCAAGGATACAATCTTCAAGCACCCCGGCCATTTGCTGATGCATCGCTTCAGGATCACTGCCTTCTACAAAGTAAGGCGTGTAACCATAGCCCTGAAACAACTGCTTTAACTCATCATGGGGAATACGGGATAAGAAAGTAGGATTGTTTATTTTATAGCCATTCAGATGCAATATAGGCAATACAGCGCCATCACAAATGGGATTAAGAAACTTATTAGAATGCCATGACGTAGCCAATGGCCCTGTTTCGGCTTCACCATCACCGACAACCACAGCGACTATTAAATCAGGATTATCAAAAGCGGCTCCATAAGCATGAGAAATACTATAGCCTAGCTCTCCACCTTCATGAATAGAACCCGGTGTTTCTGGTGTACAGTGACTACCAATCCCGCCCGGAAAAGAAAACTCTTTAAAAAACTGCAATAAGCCGTCTTCATCTTCACCTTTATTAGGATAAATTTCTGCGTAAGTGCCTTCAAGATAAACCGGTGCCAATACGCCGGGCGCACCATGCCCAGGGCCTGCCAGAAATATAGTATCCAGACCGTATTTATTAATCATTCTGTTTAAATGAATATAAATAAAACTTAAGCCCGGACTGGAACCCCAATGACCTAACAGTCTATTTTTGATATGTTCTGGCTTTAATGGTTCTTTCAGCAATGGATTATCCCGAAGATAAATCATACCTGCGGCTAAATAGGTTGATGCACGCCAATAGGCGTTGATATGATTTAACTCTTCTACACTTAATGGTGTAGAACCAATTGATTGTTCAGGCTTGGTCATTAGCATAGTTCACTTAAGGGGTTGATGGATTTAAAGCAGCACGTGGCTTTATACTAGCATGGGCTAGTCTCGATTCATTGTATTAATTATTAGCCTCAGCTGTTTTTTGCGTGCCAATGTAGAATTTGGCATGAAGTCGACTTCTTTCCCGCTTCCCGAATGCAATCAAATGAACGATATTGATAACATAGAACACAATGGTTTAACCGTCGCTGGTAACGGCAACGAGCCATTATGATTAGATTTTCAAGACGTGTTAGTCTCGTTTTACTTTCTACAGAAAGCCCAAATTGCTTTATGAGTAACATAACATAAAGCTGCCGGGCTTGGTTTATTAATAGGTCATTATCCATTACTGATCCGCAAGTCGAACGTATTCGCCTTTAATCATATAAAATAAATGCTCACAGATGTAACAGGCATGATCACCTATTCTTTCCAAGGCACGAACTGTCTCGAGCACTTCTAAAGAGCGGGTGATGTTTCTGGGATCTTCCATCATTCGGGTATTCAACCGCCTTAAAACATTCTCATATTCGCGATCAACATTAGCTTCCCGCTCCATAATGCCGGATACATTTTCCAGAGACAGTCTCGCGAAGGCATTCAGTGCATCATGTAACATGCCCTTAACAAGTACAGTTAGATGTTCCAATTCATAATGAGAAAAGCTGCTTCTGCTACCGATTGACTTTAGCGTTATTTCAGCAATCCATCCAGCCTTTTTGTTGATGCTTTCAAGTTCATTTATGATTTTAATCACCGTAATCAACAACCTTAAATCATAGGCCGTCGGTTGTCTTAACGCCAGCGTCTGCATACACTCATGATCGATAGTTTTTTCCAGGGTTTCAACCTGATGTTCCTTCTTGATAACCTGTTCCGCCAACTCCCTATCCCCTGTCTCAATAGCCTGTATAGTCATTTCAAGTTGCCGCTCAACCAACCCACCCATGGTTAACAGGTTATTGTGTATATCCTTTAGTTCGTTATTAAATTGCTCGGATATGTGCTGCCCTATTTTATTGTTATCCATTGTTTACTCCTGATGATCTCTGAAACAAGATAATATAAATGACTTTCCCTATAGCACGACTGAATATATGCTCTTTTATAAACTTTCATGCACAACGGGTTGTGGTGTTAACTTCCAGATTTCCCGATTGTACTCGCTTATCGTTCTATCAGTAGAAAACTTGCCGCTGTTTGCGCAATTTAAAATACTCATTTTGACCCAATGATCTTTATTTCGATAAGCATCTTCAACACGTTGTTGCGCATCAATATAACTTCGAAAATCAGCAATCGTCATCCAGGGGTCATGTGGGCTTTTTATGGAGTTAATCAGGTCATCGAACAGACTTGGCTCAAATTGATTAAAATGTCCCGATTCCAAAAGATGCATGACATGCTGCAAGTCTTCATCCTGATCAATGATAGCAATAGGATTATAATGCCCTCGTTTTGCTTCAATTTGTTCTTCTGTTAAACCGAACAGAAAAAAGTTCTCATCACCCACTTCTTCACGAATTTCAATATTGGCACCATCCAGAGTACCAATAGTAATCGCCCCATTCATCATCAGTTTCATATTGCCCGTGCCGGAGGCTTCCTTACCCGCTGTTGATATTTGTTCTGATAAATCAGCACCGGAACATATTTTTTCCATGGCTGAAACACGATAATCTTCCAGAAATAATACGGTAAGCTTATGATTAACAGTAGGGTCTGAATTAATAACCTGGGCAACATTATTGATCAATTTGATGATTTTCTTTGCCATTCGGTAACCAGGAGCCGCTTTACCTCCGATCAATACACAACGCGCTACCCGGTCGTTAGTATCACCTTTTTTAAGGCAGTTATAAAGATGAATAACATGCAAAATATTTAAAAACTGACGTTTATATTCGTGTATCCGTTTAACCTGGACATCAAATATAGCCTCCACACTTAAATGTGATATTGCATCATTTTTGTTTTTTTTAAAATCAATCAAACTCTGTTTTGCAGATTGCTTGATAGCGTACCAGCGTTCTCGAAATGATGCATCATCGGCAAAGGGTTCCAGTTTTTTTAACTGCGATAAATCAGTAATCCAACTGTCACCGATGGTTTCTGTTATCAAACTCGCCAATTTTGGGTTACAGCTCGCTAACCAGCGCCGTGGCGTGACCCCATTGGTTTTATTATTAAACTTATGCGGCCACAAGGCATAAAAGTCACTGAATAAGCCTTGTTGCAATAACTGGGTATGCAGTTTTGCAACCCCATTCACAGAAAAACTGCCTATTATGGCAAGATGAGCCATTCTTACCTGTTGTTGATGACCTTCCTCGATGATGGACATTTTGCGTAAGACCTCGCTATCTCCCGGCCAGTAGGCGGAGACTTCACTGATAAAATGGGCATTAATTTCAAAAATAATGTCCATTAGTCGAGGTAATAGTCGTTGCATCAAGGTAACCGGCCATTTTTCCAACGCCTCGGGTAACAAGGTGTGATTGGTATAAGCCATCGTTGTTTTGGTGATGATCCAGGCCTCGTCCCAGCCTAAGCCATGCAAATCCATTAACAAACGCATCAATTCAGCAATGGCAATACTGGGGTGGGTATCGTTTAACTGAAAACAACTCTTTTCGGCGAAGTGTGTAAAATCATTACCGTGTAATCCTGTCCAGTGGGCAATGACATCTTGTAAACTCGCAGAAGCCAGGAAATATTGTTGCTGTAACCTTAACGTCTTACCATTTTCATTGGCATCATTGGGATACAATACCATAGTGATATTTTCGGCGGTAATTTTGGCCGCAACAGCTTCTGCATAATCACCGGCATTAAATTCATCCAGATTAAACTCTTCGGTAGCGACTGCTTTCCACAGGCGTAAGGTATTAACCGTGCCATTTTGATAACCGGGTATCGGCGTATCAAAAGGGATCGCTAGCACATCATGCGTATCAACCCAGCTAAATTGCTGTTTACCATTAGCATCCGTCCATACCGTGGAACGACCACCAAATTTAATGCGGTGTGAATATTCCAGACGTTCAATTTCCCAGACATTACCGTAACGTAGCCAATGATCCGGTTTTTCAATTTGCTCACCATTGACAATAGTCTGGGTAAACATGCCGTATTCATAACGTAAGCCATAGCCTATAACCGGTAGTTGCAGGGTGGCACAACTGTCTATAAAACAGGCAGCGAGCCGCCCCAGTCCGCCATTACCAAGTCCTGCATCTTCCTCACTGCTAATCAATTCTTCAATAGCAATGCCGAGATCATACATCGCTTGAGTCACATTATCTGTTACGCCCAGATTAAGCATGGCATTGCTTAAGGTACGTCCCATAAGAAACTCCATTGACAAATAATAACCCCGTCTACAGTCGTTGTTTTTATAGGTCTTATGAGTAGCCTTCCAATGTTCCATCAAGTGGTCACGAATCACCATTGATAAAGCTTCACCGGCATAAAAAGGTGATTGATGGCCTTCATCACGACCTAACAAATGCACATAGTATTGTTTAAAATAATTAATAAAATCCTGTTTTTTAACGCCCTGTTTTGGAAGTTGAGTAATAGTGGGCGTGGGTTGACTGATGAGAAATTGGTTAGTGGGCATTATTTAATCCTGAAAGAAGTTGAATAGCTGGCTTACCCGTGTAAGGCCATTAAGCCCTGACTGCCATGACCGCATCGGTAAACTCAGTCCTAGAATGGGTATCTTTTTTGTGACCCACAACATAACATAGCTTAGCTTATTGACTCATATAACGTAATAATTAATTACGTAAATGTTACTTAAAAAATATGACAAATTGATGTATCTGTACGGCATTGAGCGATGTGACAAAGCAACGCTTCATCTCATTAATACTAAAGGAGATTATCCAACCAACTCTTTAATTGTGCGATCACCCAATCGCCGTCATCTAGGGTTAGATCATGTCCAGCCCAGGGATGACGACGTAGTTCTAGTTGATAGTGTTGCTGTATTGCTTCCGAGCAGGCCGGTGATACTAAGCGATCTTCGCCACCATTGAGTAATAAAACCGGTTGATGTGGTTTAAGGTCACTGGGTTTATAACGAGCCGCAGCGATAATCTGCCGAACACTGTTGATAAGACTGATAGGATGTTCTTGTTGAATCTTCTGCCATTGTAATGGTAATGTGTCGCCTTGATTTGTGCGGTTACTGGTTAACTGCATAATCTGTACTTCTCGTTGATAAACCTCGCGGGTCTTCATCATAGCAATAAAGTCCTGATATATTTGCCATCGTAAGCGTTGATAAAAAGGACTCAAATTAGAAAAACTTGTATTCATTAACGTCGCTGTACAAATATCCTTCGGGTAACTGCGTAACCATTCCCAAGCCACCATGCCTCCCAAGGACAAAGCCAATAACGTAACCGGCTGCTTAAGTAAGTCTTGAGCCGCCGCCTGATGACGCACTTGCTCAACAATTGCAGGAATACTGCTAGGACTGACGTCAAGATAAAAACGCCCTGTGCCTGGCAAGTCTAAAAGAGTAATAGTCGCGTCTGGAAAGGCCGCTTGTAACTGGGGTATAAAAGCGCCCCAATGCGCGGATTCTCGCGCCAAACCCCGTAACAAGATCCAGTTTTTTCCAATAGGATTATTCATACCAAAGCGCATTTGCTTTTTGAGTCAAGCTTAACCTTTGTTCCTCTGTAAGCTGAGTCCACTTTTGTGGAGACAACAGGCTCCGGTGTAGAAAATCAAACAGAGAAAAGTGGCGTCGATAAATGCGCTGCTGACGGTGCGGCAATAAAGGATGAAAAAAACCGTGCCGCGAAAATAGATGCGTTGGGCTTTTACGCAACCAAAGCCAAGAACCCATCTCTAATGTGAGCGGTAAAAACAAGCGCTGATTGACAAGGCGTTGCACAAAATCATCCAATAGATAATCCCACAGGTCACCACTAATGACATACTCGTGACAGGTCGGCTCTATTTTATAGATGTGGTGTTGGTAACAACGATCAAACAGCTCTTTTAAGGCCATGGTTTCGGCAATAAAATTAAAGGGAGTTTTACGGTAGGCATAAGGAAACCATAAACGATCGCGTATGCCAAAGCCCGAATGTAAGTCAAGCGCAATCGACAACGGTGAGTTGAATAGATGTTTCTCGACCACTCGGCACAGTGCTTGCGCTTCTTTTTCCATCGTGTCTTGATCACCGCGATACCAGGGCAGATGCGGACTAAGGCGATGACCACTATATATTCGAGTGTCTCCAACACCTTCAATAGGTGAATTGCGCATCAGATCAACGCCATTACCATTACTACGGGTTCCTATATAAACGCCAACAGGATTAACCAACGGCACAAAAACCAGCCGAGAATATTCTAACCGAGCTAGAAACTCTTCATCCCAATCGAGCAGTTGACTGATGGTTTGCATATAGGACAAGATGACTTCAGAACCAATCTTCTCCAAGCCATGTATGCCCCCAAAAAAGGCTAACACAGGTACGTCAGGGCGAGAAGAACCTATCGAAATGCAATGGATAGGAAACTCTTTGTTTTTATAGCTTATCTGTTCTATGACCTCAGTATGAGCATGGTCACCCAATTGTTCAATAATGCGTTCTAGTTGTTCAAGTTCAGCGAATTTAATACCATTCATGGGGCAATTTGCGTTTCCATACAGTTATCAGTCATCACAATCAAAAAACCTAATCCTTTGTGAAGTAAATATCACCATAATAAGCTGTTACCATCCCTTTTGAATCATCACTATCGGACATGATGGCTACAGCATCGATATAGCGAATATCTTCACCAAATTGTTGTTTTAAATCTTCCCGAACATTACGCTTTTCTGAATACCATATACCGGTTTCATTTGTTGATGACCTAAGAGAAATCATAGTCATCTTCCCTGTAGCTGCCGCAAAAGCGTAAGCACTCGGCCAAACTTTACCCACAGGCGAGGTAGTTGACCACACATAGTTAATGGCCTTCGTTTTCCAAAAAGCTGCGCCGCCACTAACGACCACATAAACTCTTGCAGCATAATCATCACCCGATTGTTCCTGTTCATTCAGGTGTGGCGATAGGCGATTGCTGATATGCCAACGCCAATGCATAAAAGGTGTTTTATGCAAATCAATACGCTGCTCTCTAAACATCCCTGAAGCACTGCTGACACTTTCTGCTTTTAAGACTTTAACACCAGCCAAATCAACCAGCTCATAGTGGGTTTGACCATTAAACTCCCTCGCTTCCCAATCCTCTAATGATCCCAACGAGAAAGAGCCGATTGATAATTTATCAATGATGTCTTCGGCAGTTACGTTAGCGCCTGATATCATTAATAACAACAATAATAATAACCTCTGACGATATGAATCCATTAAAGCTTTTCCTTATTAAACCAATATGTTGTGAACAGTGCCCTATTAAAAAACTTACTCATTAGTTACACATAAATCTCAAGTATGTGTTTCAGGACATTAACATAGCTTATTGACTCATAATAACGTAACAATTAATTGTGTATGATACTACTAAAAAAATGTGACAAATTGATGATTATTAGAAAAAGATTGATAATTATTAGAAAAAGACCCAATGATAGACAAGCCTTTTTACTTGTCTATTAAAGTTTTAAGCACCTAAAACATATAATATTTAGGGACAACAGTAATGCCTAAATCAGAAATAGTGAAGCGTGCTAAATCATCTGCTGCATTAATACCAATGGATTCGCCCGGAGGAATCTGAACATGCTTATCAACAATACATCGTTTTAAATGCGCATTAGAGCCAATGTGAACGCCATCAAATAAAATTGAATCTTCAACCACTGCATTTTCATCCACATACACTTTAGAAAACAATATTGAGTGCATAACCGTGCCGCCAGAAACGACTGTTCCACTACCCAGCATTGAATCAATCAGTCGCCCATTGTTTCCTAGCTTTCCAGTGACTATCCGGGCGGGCGGGTTTTGTCCATTGTAGTTGCGGATAGGCCAGTCTCGCTGATATAAATTTAACGGCGGCACGGGTTCTAGCAAATCCATGTTAGCTGCGTAATAAGAATCTATGGTGCCGACATCTCGCCAGTATCGATCTGCAGTAACTCGCCCAGCTTCTCCGCCAAATTGGTAAGCACAGACACTATGCGCATCAATGAGTCTAGGAATAATATCCTTACCAAAATCATGATTGGAAGCGGTCTGAAGATAATCAGCACGCAACACCTGACGAAGTAAATCCATATTAAAAATATAGATACCCATAGAGGCTAATGCATGACTGGGGTCATCCGGTAAATGTTTGGGGATTAACGGTTTCTCATTAAATTCGAAAATTCGCTGTTGCTCATCCACTGACATAATGCCAAAGGAACCGGCTCCTTGGATCGGTACTGGCATACAGGCAATGGTTAATGCTGCCTGGTGCTTTCGGTGAAACTTAAGCATTGCCGCATAATCCATTCGGTAAATATGGTCTCCTGATAGAATTAATATATACTTAGCGCCACTCAGTTCAAGCATATAAAGATTCTGGTGAACCGCATCGGCCGTACCTGAATACCAAGAATCACCTGTGCGCATTTGTGGGGGCACAGGCGTGATGTATTCAGAGATTTCTGGGTTAAAGATTGACCACCCATTACGTAAATGCTTTTGTAGTGACTGAGATTTGTATTGGGTCAAGACCAGAATACGTCTTAAACCAGAGTGTAAGCAGTTCGAGAGGGTGAAATCAATAATGCGGTAACTGCCTCCGAAGGGTACAGAAGGTTTGGCTCTATCGATTGTCAACGGACACAACCTGGAACCGGCACCACCCGCTAATATGATTGCTAATGTGTTATCAAGAAACATTCGTTACCTCGCAAATATACCGTCAACAGCTTATTCGCACGACCAAAACAGCACCACACGTAAAAAGAAGAATCAAAACCACAGTGATTCTATACCTTTTGGTACAAACGTCAACGCATTCTATTTAGGTATCAGACAATCTAAACTTCGTAAGATATTTCATTTTATTCAACAGACATCCTTCCCATTATTATTAACGATTAATGAGAATGCTGATTCGACTATCCGTCAAGATTTAAGTTGTTTGTAACAGGTTCCTGATGTCCTACAGGAGTCGGTTTCGCCGGTGTTCGGCGTTTACCAATATTTTTCTGATCTCTATGACGGACTTTAACTTTTTCTTTATCTGCTTTCTTAGGTTGTGCTTTCTTCTTAATGCCAGCGGCCTTACCTGAAGCTTTAAGTTTTTTTGGGCCTTTATAGCTGCCTTCTAACTCTTTGATGGTTCTGCGTTTAAAGGACTGTTTTAAAAAGCGCTCGATCCCTGACATTAGATTCCATTCAGTACTTTTAACCAGGGCAATAGTGAGTCCCAGTTCATCAACTCGACCAGTACGACCAATACGGTGAATATAATTAATGCCATTTCTTGGCACATCAAAGTTAATGACCAGATTGATGCCTCTGATATCCAGTCCTCTCGCGGCAAGATCCGTAGCAATCATAATTTTAACCTCACCATTTCGATAAAGTTCCATCATACGGTTGCGTTCTTTTTGATCCATTTCGCCATGTAAAACACCTACCCGGAGTTTTTGCCCTCGGAGCGGGCCACGGAGCGTATCAGCTTGTATTCTACTGTTGGTAAAGACGAGCGCTTTGTCATAAGCCTCATTAAGTAAAAGCCACGCTAACAGTTTCTGTTTATGGTCGTTGTCATCCGCTACGATAATTTGCTGCTCAATATTGCGATGCCCGTCATGGAGTGTGTTTAAGGCAACGACTTCATGATTCTTAAGTACTTTATCAGCCATTTTGATGACACCAAAATGGGTCAACGTGGCAGAAAACAGGAGGGTTTGCCTTTGTGCATTACAGCTATTGGCGATACTTAATACATCTTCACTAAAGCCCATGTCGAGCATTCGATCCGCTTCATCTAAAATGAGCACTTCAAGATGAGTAAAGTTAGGTGTTTCCTGTTCCATGAGTTCTAAAAGACGACCGGGTGTGGCGATAACCACTTCCGTATTTCTTCGCAGCATATTCTGTTGTAGTCTAAAGTCTTCGCCGCCAGTAATAAGACCGACACTAAGATCAGTATCTTCGATTAATTGTTGGCACTGCTTAAAGATTTGTTGTGCTAACTCACGAGTAGGCGCCAGTACGAGTGCGCGTGTGCCAAAACTCTTTGAAGGTAGGGTGAGTAGATGGTGTAGCGTTGGTAATAAGTACGCAGCGGTTTTGCCACTACCTGTTTCCGCACTGACTAATAAATCTTTGTATTCTAAAGCGGGGGGGATGGCTTGTTGCTGAACAGGCGTCGGTTTCTGAAAGCCCATTTTTTTGACGGCATTGTGCAGAGGCTCAGCGAGTGATAGGCTCAAAAATGATGGTGAGGTGTCTATAAGATTAGGCTGCATGTATCTTAATTAGTTGCTGCGTTAACGCAGATGATGAAAAGCGGATATTTTGCGGTATTATAATCTTTTTGCTTTAACGACAGGATTTAAATCATTCTGGATTGCTAATCCCATTTTAGCTGTTAAGCTTAGCAAACATGTTTTTCACATAGGCCAAAGGTTAAAAATAATGATACCCATTAGAGATACTGCGCCCTGCTATTCGAGACCTTATGTCACCTGGGGTTTAATAGTTGTCTGCACTAGCATTTTTATTGCCATGAATTAATGCCTGATCAAATGGCAGTTGGTTTGTTAAATCGTTATGGTATGGTGCCTCTTCGTTATTCCAGTGGTTATGTGGGGTTGCCCTTTGATGGTTATTTGTCATTTATGACGAATCTGTTTTTACACGCTGGCTGGCTGCATTTGATAGTCAATATGTGGTTTTTGTGGATATTTGCCGATAATATAGAAGATAGGATGGGGCGTTTTCCTTTTCTGGTTTTTTATTTAGTGTGCGGTGTTTTTGCAACGTTTTTGCAATGGTATTTTGATCCTATGCTGGATATCCCTGTTATAGGGGCTTCGGGTGCAATTGCCGGTGTATTGGCGGCTTATTTCTTTTTATACCCGTTTGAACAGGTGATTGTTTTTTTTCCTCCTATAGTAATCAATATACCCGCTATCACTTTCCTGGGGTTATGGGTGCTATTACAGTTAGATAATGCAACTACGTCGGTTCTTTCTGAAGCGCCCACTATTACGGTTGCCTGGTGGGCGCATTTGGGGGGCTTTGCTGCAGGTTCGGTTTTATATCGATTATTTCTCAAAAACAAGAAAAATGACGAAGTTCCGTTGCTTTAAGGTATAATTTCAACCTTCAAAAAGTCGGCCTTTTTAACATAACTAATTGCAATCAGTAAATTTTACTGATTTAAAAGGCCTCTAAGTTATCAGGAAATTGAAAGTAATTATGAAAAAAGTTAATGTTGGGTTAGTAAGACTGTTTCAGTTTGTCGTTTTTGTATTATTTACCTTTATAGTAATCGCCTATTTTGGTGCTATGGTTTTACTACCACTTGACGCCATTGCTTTGTTAATAAAGCTATTAGGCGTGCTTGGATTGCATGGATTTATCGGCGCGTTAATTGCCATTCCAACTGTAGGCTATCTATGCTTGATTGTTTATAAAACGCCAGGCCTATGCAAAATGGTCGTTGATACCGGTATTGATCTGGTTAAGACAGGTAAATTAAGAATTGAAGCTTTTAATGGGATAGTTGAAGCAGTAAAAGCTTAATTATGTAACAGCTTAACTATTAGGCACTATTGCTACCTTAACAAAGGCATGCCGGGTTAACTTGGTATGCCTTTTTTGTTTGGACGCCCTGCACTTTAGTTAAACGCAGTGTTGATAAATGCCGTGATATGGTGAATTTCTTCAATACAAACGGAGTGTTCCATCACATAGTCGTGCCATTGAACATTATATTGCAACTCATGAAGTGTATTGTAAGCAGCTTTACTGGTTTCGATACTGACCACTGAATCCAATATGCCATGTCCCATAAATATTGGGGTGGTTTTGTTTGCAATCGACGGTTGTGTTTTTAGTGTATCAAGGGTGGGGAAGTAGGTTGAAAGGGCTACGATTCCGGCTAACTTATGTGGGTAGTTAAGCCCGGTTTGTAAAGCAATAACGCCGCCTTGAGAAAATCCCGCCAGTAGGATATGTTCAGAAGGAATCCCTTTCGATATCTCTTGGGCAATAAGTTGTTCAACTAAAGTAGCTGATTGGTAGATGCCATCAATATCCACTTTACTTTCTAAAGATCGCTCTAAAATATCGTACCAAGCCCGCATTTCCATACCACCGTTGATAGTCACGGGTTGAATAGGGGCATTTGGGAAAATAAAATGGGTATGAGGCTCTGCTTTTAGGTTTAGTTCAGGAACAATGTTTTCAAAGTCATGTCCATCGGCTCCCAATCCATGTAGCCAAATGATGGAGTATTGATGGTTTGATTTGGGGGTAATTTCAATAGTCGTTAGTTCAGTGTGCATGTGGGTATTCCATAGAGTCTATAGATATGATCAAACTGTTATAAATTAGGCTAACAGTTGACATTATATGCGGATATACAAGACTGTCCAGTATTGTAGAGTGATAAACTGGAAGTGAGGTACTCATCTTACACCATTAATTTGCTATGCTTCTGCTTATTTCAGGGTAAATGGCCTGTATTTATGTATAATATTGGGTAGTAATTTGCCAGTTTAAGTGCTTATTATGTCTTAAAATGCAATGTTTTCATTCTATTTAAGATAGAATGTTAAGGGAATTTCTTGTTAACTAAGTCAGTGATAATATTATGCCGCATAGACGATTTAAAAAAAGCCAACCGATTAAGTCCATTTCCGCTTTACCTGATTTAGGTATGAACGCTAAACAGATTGAAGCGGATATAAAAAGCTATTATGGGCATAGACTGGGTATGGATGAAAACTGTAAATCCGTTCACTATGTTTATGAAGCGCTGTCATTAGCGGTGAGTGACCGACTCACCGAGCGTTGGAAAAAAACGTATAACGCTTACAGGACTGAAGATTGTAAAAGAGCTTATTATTTATCCATGGAGTTTTTAATGGGTCGGACGCTCAGCAATGCGATGTTGAATTTAGGTATTACGGATGCAATATCACAAGCGGCTTATGATCTAGGTCTTGATCTTGAAGAGATCATTGATTCAGAACCCGATGCAGGTTTGGGTAATGGTGGTCTAGGTCGTTTAGCGGCTTGTTTTATTGATAGTTGTGCTACTTTACAATTACCGGTAACGGGATATGGCTTACGCTATGAATATGGGATGTTTTCACAAACTATTGTTAATGGTGAGCAGGTAGAAGAGCCAGATCATTGGTTGCGTAATGGTAATATTTGGGAAATTCAACGCCTCGAATATACGCAGCGGATTAAGTTTGGTGGTCATACCGAAACACATCTTGATGAAAAGGGTAATACGCGAGTCTATTGGGTCGATACCTACGATATATTAGCCGTTCCTTTTGATACGCCGATACCGGGCTACCAAAATGGTACGGTGAATACCTTGCGATTATGGAAAGCAACAGCGACCGATCAATTTGGTTTGCAAGAGTTTAATGCTGGGGATTATGCCGAATCAGTGGCCGCAAAGAATGGCGCGGAAAACGTCACTATGGTTCTGTATCCCAATGATGCTAATGAAAACGGCAAAGCACTACGCTTACGTCAGCAGTATTTGCTGGCTTCGGCCAGTTTGCAGGATGTTATCGCACTTTGGGTGGGTCGGCACGGTAATGATTTTACTAAATTTGCTGAGAAGAACTGCTTTCAGTTGAATGACACGCACCCCAGTATTGCTGTTGCTGAATTAATGCGTTTGTTGATTGATATTCATGGTCTGAAATGGGATGTGGCCTGGGCTATTACCAAGAAGACGATGGCTTATACGAATCATACCTTGTTGCCTGAAGCCTTAGAACGTTGGTCAGTTAATCTATTTAAGCAATTATTGCCTCGATTGATGGAAATAATCTTTGAAATTAACGCCCGTTTCTTGGTCGAGGTTTCAGTACGTTGGCCAGGCGATAGTACCCGTCTTGCACGTATGTCGTTGATTGAAGAAGGCGGTGAGCAACATGTTAGAATGGCTTATCTAGCGATTGTCGGTAGTTATTCGGTCAATGGCGTTGCTGAATTACACTCAAAATTACTACAGCAAGGTTTATTCCATGATTTTTATGAATTATGGCCTGATAAATTCAACAATAAAACAAACGGTGTCACCCCTCGTCGTTGGTTAGCTGCCTGTAACCCAGAATTAGCTGAATTAATTACCGAAACTATTGGTGATGGATGGTTAACTGATTTGTCTTTATTAAAGAAACTCGAACTTCATATTGATGATAAGGCATTCTGTAAAAAATGGTATGCAGTTCAGCAAGCCGCGAAACAACGATTGATTGATTATAAAAAACAAGAGTTAGATATTGATGTCAGTGTCAATGCTTTATTTGATGTGCAAGTTAAGCGTATTCATGAGTATAAACGTCAGTTATTGAACGTCCTACATGTGATTCACTTATATGATCGTATTAAGCGGGGTGATACCGCGAATTGGACGGATCGTTGTGTATTAATTGGAGGTAAAGCGGCGCCAGGTTATTACATGGCAAAGAAGATCATCAAATTAATCAATAACGTTGGAAATGTAATTAATAATGATCCTGAAGTGGGTGATAAATTAAAATTAATTTTCCTGCCAAACTATCGCGTGTCAGCGATGGAAAAGATTTGTCCAGGTGCTGATCTTTCAGAACAAATTTCAACAGCTGGGAAAGAGGCTTCTGGTACCGGCAATATGAAGTTTATGATGAATGGTGCTTTAACCATCGGTACACTTGATGGCGCTAATATAGAAATTCGTGAAGAAGTCGGTGATGAGAATTTCTTCCTGTTTGGATTGACCGAAGAGCAAGTTGAAAGCTTACGTGATAACTATGATCCTGTTGCTATCATTAAGCAGGATGAAGACTTGCAAAGAGTGATGAACTTACTTGAATCTGGGCATTTTAATCAGTGTGAGCCTAATATTTTTGATGGTATTGCCAGCTCATTAAGAAGCCCTCATGATCCTTGGGTGACTATCGCTGATTTCCGCAGTTTTGTTGATGCTCAAAAACAGGTAGAAATTGCTTATCAAGATAAAGAGCGTTGGACAAAAATGAGCATTATCAATTGTGCGAACAGTGGTAAGTTTTCTACCGATAGAACCATCTCTGAGTACAACAATGAGTTGTGGAAATTGACATCGGTTAACGCTGATAACTAGTTATAAATGATGTTTCATGTTGTTTTATATGAGCCTGAAATTCCTGCTAATACGGGTAATATTATTCGTTTATGTGCCAATACAGGGACTCAATTACATTTAATCAAGCCATTAGGCTTTGAGTTAGATGATAAGAAGTTACGTAGGGCAGGGCTGGATTATCATGAGTGGGTCTCTGTTAAAGAACATGAATCCTTGGATGCTTTTATTGAAGCTGTTCAGCCCAAACGGTTGTTTGCATTAACGACTAAGGGGAATCAGTTGGTGAGTGACGTGAGTTTTATGGATCAGGATGCGTTTTTGTTCGGCCCTGAAACTCGCGGTATTCCTGAGGCTATTCTCAAAAGTATGCCGGTTGAAAATTGTTTATATTTACCGATGAAATCAGAAAGCCGGAGTCTTAACCTATCAAATACGGTCGCCATCGTTTTATATGAAGCGTGGCGACAGTTATCATTTTCGGGCGCTTTGATAAAATAGGCCACTTGTTTGCCGGTATGTTAATTCAATCAACATTTAAATCGGCTTGGTGGCTTAATAACGCCCATCTACAAACGATATATCCTGCCTTAATGCGCAAAACGTCGCCACTTTCCGGGGTGCGACGTGAGCGACTTGCCACACCCGATAATGATTTTATTGATATCGATTGGTATGGGGAGGAGGGTCATCAGCCCTTGGTTATTTTACTGCACGGTTTAACAGGTAGTTCTCAATCTCAATATATTAAGGGGTTGCAGCGCACCTTAGTCATACAAGGATATCGCACTGTTGCATTAAACTTTCGAGGTTGTAGTGGTGAGTTTAATCATTCAGCGCGTTGTTATCATTCGGGTGAGACCGAAGATATTCAGTTTCTTTATCAAGTATTACGCCAGCGTGAACCTGAAACGCCTTTTGCTGTGATAGGTTTTTCATTAGGTGGTAATGTATTATTAAAATGGTTAGGCGAGCAAGGTTCTAAGGTGTCACTTTTTGCCGCGATAGCGGTTTCAGTGCCTTTAGAATTAAATATCTGTGCGACCAAGTTAGATAGTGGTTTTTCAAAGATTTATCGGGAAAACTTAATAGCCGAGTTAAAGCTGTTTGTTAAAGCAAAGCAGGGATATTTAGAGCAATTAGGTAGAACCCATGAAGCGAGTAAAATTGAGCAGTTAGGTGATTTATCGGCGGTAAAATCATTCTGGCAATACGATGATCGGGTGGTAGCTAGATTGCATGGATTTAAAGATGTTAACGATTATTATCAAAGATCAAGTTCCCGGCAGTTCCTCAAATCGATTCGTGTTGCTACCTTGGTGATTCAAGCGATTGATGACCCTTTTATGACAAAAGAGGTGTTACCCACCGTAGATGAACTGTCCTCGACTGTCCATCTGGAGATAACCGAAGGCGGTGGGCATGTTGGGTTTATTGCAGGGTGGTTACCTTTTAAGCCTATTTATTGGTTGGAACAGCACGTTCCTGAGTTCTTAAATAACCAACTTTTGTTGTTTGAGGCCGAGATTTAACCCGGCGGCCAGGTGAGTTGACGCCCACCTAATAAATGCAAATGCAAGTGGTAAACTTCCTGTCCCCCGTGTTTATTGCAATTAAAGACGGTTCGGTAACCCGTTTCAGAGAGTCCTTCGGCTTCAGCGAGTTTAACAGCCGTTTGTAATAAGTGTCCTGCCAACTGGGTATCATTTAATTCATTTAAAGTGGCAATGTGTGTCTTCGGGATAATTAAAATATGTACAGGCGCTTGTGGGTTAATATCTCTAAAAGCAAGTACAGTATCATCTTCAAAAACCACATCAGGTTTAATGACACCCGAAACCATTTTACAAAATAAACAATCAGTCATTTTCTCTACCTTTAAATTATTTTACGACCATTAAATGCATGGGATAGAGTGCTACTATCCGTAAACTCAAGTTCACCTCCCATGGGTACGCCATGCGCGATTCTACTGGCTTGTACGTGATGTTTCTTAGCTATTTCACTGATGAAATAAGCGGTTGCTTCACCTTCCACTGTTGAGTTGGTTGCTAGAATAAGTTCTTCTATCGTACCGGATGCGAGCCGCTTCTCTAATAGATTGAGTCCGATTTCATCAGGTCCAATGCCATCGAGAGGCGATAAACGTCCGTGTAGAACAAAATAACAGCCTTTGAATGCAGTTGCCTGATCAATAATCCAGGCATCGGCAGGGCTTTCGACGATACAAAGAATCCCGGTGTTTCTTGAGCTATCTGAACAGGTTTCACAAAGCATTTGATCGGTCAGGGTTCTACATTGCTGACAATGATTAATCTGATCGAGCGCTTTAAGCAATGTTTCTGCTAATAGTTTTGCGCCATTCCGGTCACGTTGCAACATATAAAACGCAATGCGTTGTGCCGATTTAGGCCCAATACCGGGTAAGCAGCAAAAGTTTTGTATCAGTTGTCCGAGTAGACTTTTTTTTTGCATATTAAAACGGTAGTTTAAATCCAGGAGGTAATGGTATTCCTGAGGTTACGTCAGACATTTTTTCTTTTTTCATTTTGCCGACTTTATTAACGGCATCATTAATAGCGGCCGCGACTAAGTCTTCAAGCATATCCTTATCTTCGCCAATTAATGAATCATCGATAGTTACTTTTCTGGCTTCGCGTTTGCCCGTCATGATAATGGTGACTAAGCCACCTCCTGACTCCCCTTGTACTTGCATTAAGGCAAGTTCATCCTGGGCATTTTTTAAGTCTTCTTGCATTTTTTGGGCTTGTTGCATCAGGTTGCCTAAAGCATTTTTCATTTGTTATTCCTCTTTAGTGATTATTGGCTCAATAGTGCCGGGTAAAATCCGTGCATCGAAATGTTCTTTGAGTGCCAGGATATTGCGATCCGAATTAATAGTATCAACGGCGCTTTGTTGCTGATGCTCTCGCTCTTTAGATAGCTGTATTGCCGGCGTGTCAGCCGTGGTTTTTTGGGCTACTATATTAAGCTTAATCTGGACTCCAAGAAAGAGTTGTAAAGCTTTATGTAAAGAGTCTTCGGCTCTACTGCTTCTAATGTAATTGGGATCTATGATGAGAGTACAGCTTTTGTCGTCAATAGTATCAAGTACGCAGTTATTGGCAAATTCTTTGGTGAGTCCCGTTAGCTTCATCGCTACAATCATTTCTAGCCAATTCGGTGTACTCGAATTAATCGGAGATTCTGTGCGAGATTCTGAGATAGCACTGGGTCGTACTGGACTCATAGTGGGTTTGCTTGGCTGTATTTGAGCCTTAACCGGTCTGGCAACTGCGGTGGTTTGTTTGATTGAGGTGGGTTTAAAGGTGAGCATGCGTAGCATGACCATTTCAAAGCCACTGCGAGGATCAGGTGCTAAATCCAGATCTCTTTGTCCTATTAAGCCGATTTGATAAAAAAGTTGCACCTCTTCTGGCGTCATTTGTGATGACAAGTTGCTGATCATGTCAGCATCAAAGCTATCGTCTATTGCGGTGGGTACTTGTTGAAACAAAGCAATACGATGTAATGTTTGTAAAATCTGCTGCAATACATTACTAAAATCAGGTGTTAAATTGGCAATTTCATCAATTTTATCAAGAATGGCGGGAGCATCATTTTGTGCTAAAGCCATTAAGATGTCATCGACCGGTTGTAAGGCAACAGTGCCTAACATCATTCTGACTTCTTCAAGGGGAACTTTGCCATTACCATACACGATCGCTTGATCAAGTAAGCTTAAGCCATCACGCATACTGCCATCAGCTGCACGGGATAATAGTTTTAAGGCCGCGACTTCAAATTCAATTTTTTCCTGCTGCAGGATAAATTCCATTTGGGAAAAAATCTGGGCAGGCAACAGGCATTTCAGATTAAATTGCAAACAACGTGATAATACAGTGACAGGGATTTTATGGGGATCCGTTGTTGCTAAAAGAAACTTTACATGTGCGGGTGGTTCTTCAAGTGTTTTTAATAAGGCGTTAAAGCTATGCCCGGACAGCATGTGAACTTCATCGATAATATAGACTTTATAGCGACCCTGGTTAGGTGCGTATTGAGCGTTATCGAGCAGGTCTCTGGTATCTTCAACCTTGGTGCGTGATGCTGCATCGACTTCGATTAAATCTAAAAATCGGCCTTCATCAATATCTCGGCAGACAGCGCAATGACCACAGGGATTAAAGTCTTGCAGATTTTCGCAGTTAATGGCTTTTGCCAAAATTCTGGCGATAGTTGTTTTGCCTACACCGCGTGTACCAGTAAATAAATAGGCATGATGAAGTCTATTATGTTGCAAAGCGTTAATCAACGACTTGACGACATGGTCTTGACCGACGACTTCTGTGAAATTGTGGGGACGCCATTTTCTGGCGAGAACCTGATAATTCATTGCAGGCTCGAAAAGTAGTGGATGTGTTGGGCGGTAATCGAATCAGCCACATCCCGGCACACGAATCTGCTGCTACCGTTGCTTCCTTCCGAACCTGGCGGGGTTTACAGCGTATCGTTGCGAGAGGACCAAGACGATTACCATTATGCTTTAGCTATATCGGCTAAAGACCTCTATTATCATCTAAAAATAAAGATTGTACAAGCTTAGAAGTAATAATTTAGTTAAAAAATCAATAAACCATTAGCCTTTAACTCGAATGATTTTTAAAACAATGGGCAATTCTTTTAATCGTCGGATAATTTTAGCTAAATGGGTACGATCTTTAACGGTGAGAGTAATCAGATCAACACAAACCCTGTCATCCTGGTCAACAACCGTGACATTCTCGATATTAGAACCACATTCGGAAATAGTAGCCGTAATCGTTGCTAGAGAACCTCGCTGGTTCAGTATTTCTATACGAAGTTCTGTGGGGAAGTCACCACTTGCTTCTTTGCACCACTCAACATCTAGCCAGTTAGTGTGGTGTTTGCTAATCACAGAGCGATTACGGCATTCATGATGATGTATGACGATGCCTTTACCAGGATTAAAGTAACCTATGATTAAATCACCAGGAATGGGTCTGCAACACTTTGCCAATGTAATCACCATACCCTCAGTTCCCTTAATAATTAAGGGTGATTGTTCGGTATTTTGATGGTTATCCAGCTTAGTATTCGCATTAATATCAACCTGTGTTAGTCGTTTTGCAACTAAGAAAGGCATTTTATTGCCTAAACCAATATCCTCCAGTAATTCATTAAAAGACTGTATTACCATGACTTTGAGTAGCGCCTGGATACGAGATTCTTCGATGCTTTCCAGATTGATATTTAAGGTGTGTAATTCTTTTTCCAGTAGTCGTCGACCCAAGCTAATCGCTTCTTGCTGCTTAAAATTCTTTAGATGGTTGCGGATACTGGAACGTGCTTTGACTGTTGTTACATAATTGAGCCAAAGTGCGTTAGGTCTTGCCCAGGAGGCTGTAATAATTTCCACAGTCATCCCGTTTTCAAGTTTGGTTTGCAGCGGCACCAATTGCTTGTCAATACGTGCAGAAACACAGGCATTTCCGATGTCTGTATGGACAGCATAGGCAAAATCTATAACGGTTGCACCGCGTGGAACTTTGATAATTCCTCCTTTAGGTGTGAACACAAAAACCTCTTCCGGGAATAAATCAATCTTTAAATTATCGATAAATTCAAGAGAGTCGCCTGCAGTTTTCTGGATTTCCAGTAAATCTCGCAGCCACTCATTCGCTTGTTTTTGAAACTTTTCAGTTTTATCATCCTCAGTCTTATAAAGCCAGTGAGCCGCAATACCTGACTCTGCCATACGATGCATTTCATGGGTTCTGATCTGGATTTCAATCGGCACGCCATAAGGCCCAATCACGATGGTGTGTAAGGATTGATAGCCATTGGCTTTGGGTAAAGCGATATAATCTTTAAAGCGCCCAGGGATAGGCTTATATAGATTATGAATAACACCTAAAGCACGGTAACAGGTGTCAACATTGTCACAAAAAATTCGAAATGCGTATAAATCAAAGATAGCTGATAACGATAGCTTTTTCTGAAACATCTTTTGATAGATGCTGTAGACATTTTTTTCTCGCCCTGAAACTTCGTAATGAAGAGAAGCCTGTTCTAGGCGATTTTTTATAGTACTCTCAATGGTAGCCACGATTTTACTGCGGTTGCCTCGGGCTTTTTTTATGGCATTCGTGAGTACGGCATAGCGCATAGGGTACATCGCTTCAAAACTGAGTTCTTCTAGCTTATGTCTGATTTTACTCATGCCTAGACGATTGGCAATTGGCGCATATATATCCAGGGTTTCACGGGCAATGCGCCGTTTTTTATCGGCGGGCATTACGCCCAGTGTCTGCATATTATGCAAGCGGTCTGCAAGCTTTACCAGAATAACCCGTAAGTCCTTACCCATTGCAAGAAACATTTTGCGGACATTCTCTGCTTGGGCTTCTGCTCGGGTTTGTGATTTGCCATCAATTTTTGTTAGCTTGGTAACGCCATCAACCAACTCTGCTACTTCTGTACTGAATTGATGGGCGAGTTCTTTTTTCGTGATGGGGGTATCTTCTATAACATCATGCAAAATCGCGGCCATGATGCCGCTAGGATCCATCCGCATTTCTGCCAGTGTAATCGCCACAGAAACCGGGTGACAAATGTAAGCTTCACCACTTTTACGGAATTGACCAGCATGGGCATCCGCGCCAAACTCATAGGCACGGATACAATCATCGATTTGATTTTGATCTAAATAGCCAGACAGTGTGGTTCTCAGGCGTTGAATCAGTTCGTCCTGAAGTCGATGTGATCCGGTAGCGTCGGCTATTTTCGACATAAGAAGCTTTAGAACATCGGGGTATGGTCGTGCGAATCCCCTACACGATGCAATAAATTTATATTCTCAGTTGTGACATGACCGGCTGCAATTTCACGCAGGGCAACAACGGTATCTTTATCTTTTCCTCTAGGAAGAAATTCAGTTGCGCCATGACTTAACTGGCGTGCTCTTGTGCTCGCTAATAGAACCAGTTTAAATCGGTTTTCTACATTTTCTAAACAATCTTCAATTGTAACTCTGGCCATTATTAAACCTAAAATAAGTAAAAAGCATGCTGTCTATTGAAATAGACAGTGGGTGAATCAAAAGTACAAGGTACGGGGTATAAAGTCAAGTGACAAGATTGATTAAGCATTTAAAATACTTCAGATAATACCCTAGCACGATGAGTGCAATGAGTATTATCTGTCGATTTGTTAATAATTACGTTTAGTCTCTTGATTTTAATATAGCAACTGCAGGTAACTCTTTACCTTCTAAAAACTCAAGGAAAGCACCGCCGCCAGTAGACGTATAGGAGACTTGATCATTAATGCCGTATTTATCGATAGCCGCTAAGGTATCACCACCGCCAGCAATTGAGAAGGCACTGCTTTCTGCAATAGCTTGCGATAATGATTGTGTACCGTGGCTGAATTGGTCTATTTCAAATACACCGACAGGGCCATTCCAGACTATGGTTCCAGCTGATTTTATGATTTCAGCATATTGTTTTGCAGTATCAGGACCAATATCCAGAATCAAATCATCCACTTCAACGTCTGCCACTTTTTTAACAGTGGCTTCTGCGGTTTCAGAGAATTCTTTTGCACAGACGACATCAACAGGGATTGGAATATCTGAGCCAGCGGCTTTGGCTGCAGCGATAAGGCGTTGAGCTTCTTCAATTAAATCGGCTTCATAAAGTGATTTACCCACTGGGAAACCAGCGGCTGCTATAAAGGTATTAGCAATGCCACCGCCCACGATTAATTGATCAACCTTCTCGGACAGAGACTTTAAGACGGTTAATTTAGTGGACACTTTAGAACCACCCACAATAGCAACCAAGGGTTTTGTAGGCGTTTCCAGGGCTTTACCCAGTGCTTCTAATTCACTGGCTAATAAAGGGCCGGCACAGGCAATCGGTGCAAACTTGGCTACACTGTGTGTTGATGCTTGAGCTCTATGGGCAGTACCAAACGCATCCATGACAAAAATATCGCAAAGAGCCGCCATTTTTTGGCCTAAGGCATCATTGTTTTTCTCTTCGCCGGCATTAAAGCGGACATTTTCACATAGAACCACTTCACCCGGTGCAATAGTAATACCGTCTAACCAGTCTTTCTCAAGGCGTACAGGTTTGCCAAGTAACAACGATAAACGTTCTGCGACGGGTTTTAATGATGATGCTTCATCATACACACCTTCAGCCGGACGACCCAGGTGAGACATTACCATCACTGCTGCGCCAGCCGCTAAAGCGAATTCAATGGTTGGAACACTGGCTTGAATACGAATGTCGCTAGTTACTTGGCCATTTTTTACAGGCACGTTCAGGTCTTGACGAATAAGTACTCGTTTTCCTGCTAAATCCAGATCAACCATTCTTTTAATCGACATATATTTTCTCTCGTTTATGTTTATAGTTTAAGGTTAGGTGGTTTGGTATAAAGTATATCTTAATACTAAAGTATATCTTAATGCTTTGGGCGATATTTTACTTTAATGTGACTTTAGTAGTAACTACTCAGTCCATCAGCAGACCAAAAAAGTATTAGATCAAATTGAACAATTACAAATCAAGCAATAATTAAAATATCCGCTGCCGATAAGGTATTGAAACTTGTTATCAATTTTTAAAGGTTTTAAAACGTTGAACGGTTTGGAACCCAGAAAGAGATGGTGCAATTTGCACTGACAAATCCTAATGCGGGTAAAACACAAAAACCGGATATTTTTTCTGAGTTTACCAAGCTGGACGAACAACGAAGAAAAAAACTGATTACTGATGATGAGTATTTTAGGCAAAAAACGAAACTGCTAGATCAACTGTAAGATGGATAAAGGATAAATATAGCCCGTAGTGACTGGAAGGCGCTTAAAGTTAGCCTGGATTAACTGGTTTTGTGACCGCAGGTCTTCGTAATGCGAAATCACATTGCTTAAGCTTTGATATCACATTGCTTTGAAAGCTTATTCAAATTTTAATTATATGTAATGCCTTTTGATGCAAAGTGAATAGACATTCATTAGAATGTGCATTGTTTTTGTGTCAATGTGAATACACAACCACTGGAATGTCTTATCGCACGGTTTCAAAGTGCTATCGCACTCGTGCAAAACCCTTGTCACATTTGTTTAAAGTGCTTTCGCTGCTCTCATTTGATCTACACTTCTGTCATGCAAACGGTCTGTGGACTAGTCAATGTACAGACCCGACGATGGCAAACGGCTAACCGCTGCTAATTGTGTATAAACTCTCATATAGCTATTGCTGTTGTGAACGGCATTGAGTGCTTGCTTAGTATGTCGTCATAAAGCACTCCTGATTTTGTTGGTTTTAATTGCTAAATTGATGAAAGTATCTGGGTAAGTTTGTTAGTACAATTGCCATCAAACTCCAACATTATTTAACATATCATGACCAAGTTAGTCAATTCGATTAGGATTAGGATGTAAAAGAAACTCCAGCCGATGCCGAAATAACCAGTCATCGCTTGATGATTAGAGCGGGTTTACTTCAGTATTAACCTAAGTCAATTTATTGACGGGATCTAAGCGTTTGCCTTTGAGAAAGATGGTGGCGCGAAGCGTTTAAACACCTTACTGGAGGGTGATCTGGACAAGGTGCTGGAAGCACTTAATGAGAATCTCTGGCAAGCGATGGGTTAAAGTAAATCCTGTTATAATCTAGCTAGATCAACTAGCCAGCTCAAGAGGTATTTATGCAAACCAAGCAATGGTCCTTACAAGACGCTAAAAATAAATTCAGTGCTGTCGTCGATGCCGCTCAACAGGGTAAGGCTCAGGTTATCACCCGTCGTGGCATACCTTCGGCAGTCGTACTATCAATGGAAGAGTTTGAAAAATTTCAACGCTATGAAGCAGCAAAAGCCCCTTCTTTTATCGATCATCTACTCAGTATGCCTGTCGATGACGGGGAATTTGAGCGTATGGATGTTCAGCTCAGGGACTTTGAATAATGTCATTTTTATTGGACACCGATATTCTGTCAGCTATTCGCCGCAAACAGCGTGACCAGAACCTGGAAAAATGGCTGCATAGCATCAATTCATTAGACGTTTACATCAGCGTTGTTACTATCGGAGAAGTTGAACGCGGCATAACCCAGCAGCGGCGCAATAATCCAGAATTTGCAGAAGACTTACAACGCTGGCTGGACACTATTTTACATCGATATCAACAACGCATATTGCCGTTATCCATTAGCATTGCAAAACGCTGGGGGCGTTTGAGTGGAGAGTTAGGGCATAATAGTGCCGATTTAATGATTGCAGCGACAGCGTTGGAGCATAATCTGATCGTTGCTACTCGCCATTTTGAGCCAACTCAAGTTGGCCTGATCAATCCCTACCTTTATCAATAAACGGATTATGAACAACAACGACATTGTACAAAAACTCTGGAATCTCTGTGACGTATTGCGTGACGACGGCATTAACTACAGTGATTACGTGACAGAACTGGTGTTATTGTTATTTATTAAAATGGAGTTCGAAAATACCGAAGCCGGATTATTAGAGAAGCATAAACTCCCAGAAGGTTGCCGCTGGCCGGATTTGAATAGCAAAAGTGGCTTATCCCTATTGACCGAATACAAACGTATTCTGTTTATCCTTTCAACGGGTAAAGAAATCAGCAAAGACCCTAACGATGCCGATAAAACCATTGAAAAAGTTGTTACCACCGACCCGTTAATATTAGCCATTTACGCCGATGCGCAAACCCGCTTACGGGAACCCCGTCATTTAGAACAACTGATTAAATCCTTAGACGGTATCGACTGGTTTAGTGCCAGACGCGATGGTTTGGGGGATTTATACGAAGGCTTATTAGAAAAGAATGCCAGTGAAACCAAATCAGGGGCAGGCCAATACTTTACGCCACGACCTTTAATCGACAGCATTATCCGGTGTATACAACCGCAAGCCGGTGAAGTGATCCAGGACCCCGCTGCCGGAACAGCGGTTTTTTAATTGCTGCCGATGCCTATATTAGGTGATTTCCGGAAATTAATTTACCCATTAGATGGGTCGAATCAAGATGTCCCATTTGGGTAGGATTGGGTTACGTTCCAGTCTGGCTTCAATCGTCCGCATCGCTACTTTGGACAGTGAAATCCCT
>Ga0209697_10001504_pt1 | contig 35674 bp, 23 predicted proteins | sample AliMusrvi5mmetaG_FD_184115 | JGI IMG/M metagenome (GOLD analysis project Ga0209697, IMG submission 184115) | Freshwater lake bacterial and archeal communities from Alinen Mustajarvi, Finland, to study Microbial Dark Matter (Phase II) - Alinen... | ecosystem: Environmental > Aquatic > Freshwater... | reverse complement strand
AAATATATCTGTATTATTGGCACTACCCGTTCGGCCATAGCCTAACATTGTCCATTGTAAAATCGGCACGTTACATTAAACAATGGAGCGATGTTGCTAGTCGAACTGTCGAAGAAAAGTCAGGGGTTTCCTGTCGAGAGATAGGTGTTGTTTAAAAGGGTGAAGACCAAGTAACTGCGAAGGGCAGGGAACCATTCAAACCAACGAATTTTTCCCTACCCCTTCCGCCTAAAAAGTAACCTTCTCCGCCCCAGCCACCAGCCGGGCAAAGTCACTCATCCAGTTTGGCCCACCCAGGGCCTCCGCCAGCAAAACCGTCATATGCTGCGGTGTAACCCCCATCTCTCTGTTGCGACCAAGACCTGACAGGCAGGATGGGCAGTTGGTGGCGATGATCGTGGCATTGCTGCCGGCCTGGGCCTTCATGAGCGATTCTCGTTTACGTTCGAGCATGGCATAGGCAATATCCGGCCTGGAGACGGCAAGCGTTCCCGCCTCGGAGCAGCAATTGGCGACATTCCTCACGTCTTGGTAAAGCTGGCCGAGAAGGCTTGCCCCGGCGCCGTCAAAGGAGTCGTGGCAGGGGGTGTGGTACAGCACTGTCTCCGGGCGCCGGGTGCCGAACCGGCCGCTTGAATTTTCCATAACGAACTGTGAGACATCGGCCATGGCGCAGTTGAAGATCTCGCTGACGCCCATTTCATGCAGGGCCTCGCGGCAGGTGCCGCAACTGACGAGGAAGGCGTCGAATACCAGATGGCCGAGCATCTCCCGGATCTGGGTGAGAATGATAGTGTCGCGCAGGCTCATGATCGCAGCCATCCTCTTTTTGGCGTTGACTTTCGCCGGAAAACCGCAGCATTGGGAAAGCGGCGGGATGATAACTCTGATATTGTTCTTAGCGAGCAGATAGATGGCGGCGGTGGCGATGTCGGCATACAGCCGTTCCGAACCGCAGCCTGGGAAGTAAAAGACAGTTTTCTGTACCGGTCCTTCGGGGTTGATCATCAAGGCTTCGCGCTCGGAAAAATACGGCAGCCTGGCACCGAGGCTGGTCTTTGACACAGGCATCATCGGCGACTTGAACAAATTGAGGAATCGCCATCTTTTTTCGGTAAGCGCCGGTGGCGCCTTTTTATAGGCCTTCGCGGCCAGGCGTTGTACAGCCCCGCCCCATTCGAGAACCCCCTTGCGAAAGACCCGGTTGAAACTCCGGTTCCTGATTTTCAGGTAGTAGAGAGACATCAGGGTGGCCGGGGCGGTATGTTTGTAGCTGAGATCGCTGAGGATCTCCCGCTCTAAAAGCGACACTTCGGCGGTGTCGATATCCACCGGGCAGGGCGCCAGGCATTTCCGGCACATGGTACAATGGTCGGCGATTTCTTCGAGGTTTTTCAGCTGATTGAAACGCGGCAGGTGAGATCGCTGCATATCGTAGAGCAGGGCCTCGATGAGCGAGCCGATGACCATGTTCTTGTTGCGCGGATGGAAAAAGATATTGCTTCCCGGATGGTAGACGCAACACCCCGCCATGCATTTGCCGCAGCGGATGCATTTGGAGATCATCGAGGAAAGCTTGGCGAGCGACCCGTACTGGAGGATCTTCGCCTCCAGTTCCAGCAGGTTGAACGACGGGGTATAGACCTTGTCGATGATCGCCGGATCGTTCAGCATCCCCGGATTCATAATGCCCTGCGGATCGACCTCCTGCCGGTAGCGGCGCAGCTCGTCCAGGCGCGATTTCTCCAAAAACTTCATCTTGGTGATGCCGATGCCGTGTTCGCCACTCACCACCCCGCCCAGCTCCACCGCCTTGGTCATGATCTCCTCGGCGGTTTTTTCGGCCCGCTTCATCATGCTGCGGTCGTTGGAGAAGACCGGAATGTTGACATGGATATTGCCGTCGCCGGCGTGCATATGGGTGGCGATGATGATCCGCCGTGACCGAACTTCCTCGTAAATGGACTCGATAGTGGCGCTGACTTTGCTGTAACCGCTGAACAGTTCCAGCAGGTCGGTCATCAATTGTTTGATATAGACCGCATGGCGGATCGATTCCTGGGTGCGGAGAGCCAGTTTTTCCAGGGTTTCCCGGCACAGGTCATTGGCCTTGGGGATTTTTGCCTCAAGCCAGTCTGGATCTTCGATCGGTTCGGCGGTCTCCAGGTAGTCGATGATCCGGTGGATAAACTGGATCTTGTTATGGATATCTTCCTCAATATTTACTCCGTCGACAAAACGGGCAAATTCGGCAAGTGCCGGCAGAGGCAGCACTATGTCTTCATTCAGTTTAAAGGCGTTGGTGCGGGCGGCAATTGCTCCGAGCCGCTTGCGGTCGCGCCAGAAGCGGGTCGCTTCGTCGGTATCCTGGGCGGTGAACAACTCAGTGTTTTTATAGGGTAAAAGGAGTTTTTCTAGACGCTCTTTGCCGCGCAGTACCTGGGCGCTGCTATGACCGACCATGTCGATAAGGAGCACCGCCTTCGGGTGCTCGCTGCGCGCCGCCTTGAATTTGTATTTGATGGCGCGGATATATTCCTCGTCGAAGTGTTCAAGGGCCATCAGTGCCTCTTCGCCGTGGTTGACGAACTCCTCGGAGATCTCGACAATGACCCGGCTGGCCTCGTCCATATCCTCGCCGAAAAATTCCAGGCAGAAGGTGATCTTTTTCTCGTAGGCCCGGTAGAGAACAAATTCGCCGGAGGTGATGATGCCGTCGGTGCCCTCTTTCTGGAAACCCGGCAGCCCTTTCAAGGCCTTGTTGGTGATGTCCTTCCACAGACCTTTTTTACGGATTTCCGTACCGGTCAGGTGCACGTCGCGGAGAACCTGGCCGCTTTGTTCAAGGACCTGGAAATGGACGCGGTCGTCAGGCAGGATCTTGCGCAGCGGATGGTTCACTCGCCGCACGGTGAGTAAGCCCCTGCCGGGCATGGCGATGGTGTAGGCAAGGATGTTGTCGATGGCCGTACCCCAAAGCACCGCCGTCTTGCCGCCGGCATTTTCGGCGATATTGCCGCCGATGGTCGAGGCCCAGGCGCTGGTCGGATCGGTGGCGAAGACCAGGTTGTCTTTGGCTGCGTGGCCCATGGCATCGGAGGTGACCACTCCCGCTTCGACCTTTAGTACCGGCACCTTCACCCCCTGGCCGAGATGGGGAAAATCGTGGTAGGCGATGTCGTGGATCTTGGTCAATCTTTCGGTGTTGAAGATAACACAGTTGCTGGTTACCGGCACGCTGCCGCCGGTAAGGCCGGTGCCGCCGCCGCGGGGGATGATCTTCAGGCCCATCTCGGTCACCGCCTGCATCAGGCCCGGCAGCTGTTCCTCGGTTTCCGGCCGAAGAACCGCCAAGGGTAGAAAGAGGCGCCAGTCGGTGGCGTCGGTGGCGTGGCTGATGAGGGTGAAGGGATCGAAGCGGACGTTTTCTTTGCCGATGACCGCCCCCAGCTTTTTCAGCATTTGGGCGCGGAGGGCCGGGGCATCGTGAATCTCTTTTTTCAGTTCGTCAAGGCGCTGCCGGCAGATGGCAACCAGACGCAGCACCTTGGCACTGCGCTCCGAACCGACCCTGCCGATGCGCGCCGCCTCCTCGATGATCGTCAGATCTTCGCCGGCGGTGTCGAAAAAGCGCTGGCGCTTGCCCGGCAGGTCGAGCAGTTCCTGGAAGAGAAAGGGGTTGCGACGAAGGATAAAGAGATCGCCCATAAAGCGCATAACCAGTCGAGCCGATCTGCCGGTAAGTCTTTGGCTGCGCAGTTCTTCAAGATCCTCCCACACCTCCGGTCCGAAGAGCAGATTGATGATCAGTTTGTCGTCGGCGGAAGTAAAGTTATAGGGGATTTCGCGATAGTTTTTAGTGTTCATATTCGGGGCCTTGATAGGGACAAGGCATTTTTCCTCGGGTTTAATTGATCTGGCTTATGCTATACTGAGAGAATCTGCTGCGGTTTTTATCCCTGGAGGGGTGAAGACGGGCAGAAAAGAATTTTTTAAGGTACTCAATCTCAGAGGAATTCGCCATGTCGTTTTCTCTCATCTTGGCCATCGTTGCGTTCACCTTGGTTCTCTGCAGTTCGTTGGTTCTAGCCCTCGGGGTGCGCAAACTGCGGCGGCTGGACGACATTGCAAGCGATGGGTTTTCTCCGGCGCCTCGGGTCTCGGTCATCATGCCGGCTTGCAATGAAGAGGACAATATCGAGCAGGCGGTGATGTCATTGCTTGCCCAAATTTACGGCAATCTAGAAATCATAGTGGTCAATGACCGCTCCGTCGACGGCACTGCCCAGGTGCTTCAGCGTTTACAGGCAACCCACCCGCGCCTCGTAGTCCACGAGATAACCCATCTGCCGAATGGCTGGATGGGCAAAAGCCATGCCCTGGCCCAGGGGGCGGCCCGTGCCGGCGGCGAATATCTGCTCTTTACCGATGCCGATGTGGTAATGGAGCCAACCACCATCAGCCGGGCCATCCACCATATGCACGACGACCGGCTGGACCATATGACCCTTTTTTTCAAAAACCTCGGCGGCGGCTGGCTGCTCAACTGCCTTATCCTCGAAATGGCCCTGGGGTTGTTGCTGGCCTTCCGGCCGTGGCGGGTCAGGCAGCCGGGAAGCCGCGAGTTTATCGGCATCGGCGCCTTTAACCTGGTGAAAAGATCTGCTTATGACGCGGTCGGCGGCCATACAAGCATCCGCATGCATCCCATCGACGATCTGATGCTCAGCAAGATAATAAAAGAACAAGGTTTTCGCCAGGATTGCCTGCTGGGGGACAGCTTTGTTGCTGTCCCCTGGTATGACTCGGTGCGGACGATGATTGCCGGCTTAGAGAAAAACACCTTTTCCTTTGTCCATTATCACCTTGCCTTAATTCCGCCGATAGTGGTCTTGCTCTTTGTGGTGAATATCCTGCCGTTCTGGGGGGCGATCTTCGGCGAGGCGGAGGCAAGGCTTTTCTGGATGTTGGCGGTAGCCGGCAAGCTGGCGGCCTTTTTCTTTGGCCTTCGCCGCCAGGGTTTGCCGACATGGTATCTGCCGGGGGCCTTGCTGGCTCCCTACCTTTCCATTTACATCATTTGCAAGTCGGCGATTGTTGTGCAGAAAAATGGTGGAATTACTTGGCGGGGACGCTTTTATCCCCTAGCCGAGTTAAAAAAAAGCAGAAGGTGGTATTGGTAATGGCCACCCCTACCAGCCGCTGCCTTTCTGCTGGAGCAACCGACAGAATCACTCTTTTAAAGGTTCAAGCACCAGGCGCAGTTCAATGCTGATGGTTTCAAAAACGGTGTGCATTCCCAGGTGCTCAAAGAAGCGGCTGGACCCGTAGATAATGTTCCACAAGGTACGATCCAGGTCGTAATGCGCCTCGACGCCAAGGTTGCCGTTATCCCGAGGGGTGATGGTTGCCGGAAACGCAAGCTCTCTGCTCACCGCTCGCAAAGTAAGTGAACCTTGAAGCTGACAGTTAGCGGCGGTCAGGGACGCAGGATCGGCAATCCGTCCCTCTTCGATGGTGAAGGTGGCGGTGGGGAAGAGCTTGGTGAAAAAGAAATCATCGGATTTCAGATGGGCTATCAGCACCGGTTGCAAATCGTTTCCGGCGAGATTGATATTCTCCATGGATTCCATGTCGACAACCAGGTGGCCGCTGATACCTTTGCCCTCGATTTGGATCTGCCCGCTCTTTAACTGCAGTGTCCCGAAATGCTTGCTGTTCTGGTTGCGGCCGGCCCAACCGACAAGGCTTGCCGCTGTATCCAGCTTATATATTCCGTCCACGTTCGGTAGATGGGTCGCAGGATCCGGCTGCGGCATCTTGTCGCCCTCGACCGGCAAGCCTGCCGCCTGCCAGGCATCGAGTCCGCCATCCAAGACAAACACCTTCTGGTAACCTTCCCGAACCAGTTTTTCCGCGGCCACCTCTGCATCTTGAGAATGATTGCTTGAACCGTAGAGAATGAGCGGCTGATCATGTTGAGCGACAATGGTCTTGATGTCACCTATAAAGCTGACCTGGTAGACACAGGCGTTCCGGGCTCCAGGCAGGTGCAGCCGGCAGAAGTGATCGGCCGGCAGTGTGTGAATGGGCAGGGCGCCCCGGTTCATCTTCTCCTGTGCCTCGCCAGCAGTGATACGTATGATTTCCATGGGTTCCTCCTGCAATAAAGGGAGAGTGTGTAACATCATTTTTGCTGGATAATTTAACATTAAAATAATTACCGCCGCCCCTATGTCAACGACTTGAAATGACGATGCAGACAAGAGAGACGATCTCTGTTCTTGGTTCTTATTGAAACCAAGCAAGTCGTTAAAAATCTTTTCCAAAATCCCGGCAGTTGTGAGTACAATGACGGTTGGGTGTTTTGTTGTTGCCGACGACTTGCCGATGGGGTATTTTTCCGGGCTTTTCATGGCCGCAATGGGCGGTCGGCAATTACCACGAACAGGCAGTAAGAAGGACTAATAAAAAATGAAAATACTCGTCATCAACTCAGGGAGTTCTTCAATAAAATTTCAACTCCTCGATATGGCGGACGAAGCGGTCTTGGCATCGGGGCTGGTGGAGAGAATCGGCGAACCGCAGGGGCTTATCAAGTGTACCCTCAGGCCGGGAACCGACAAGGAACTGGTGGTCAAGAAAACGGAGTCAATTGCCGACCATACCGGCGGCATGCGCCTGGCAGTTGAGATTCTTCTCGATAAAGACCAAGGGGTTATTGCCGATAAATCGGATGTTGGCGCCATCGGCCACCGGGTGGTGCATGGCGGCGAGGATTTTCACCAGCCGACGGTTATTACCGCGGAGGTATTGACGGCAATTGAAAAAAACATTCCTCTTGCGCCCCTGCACAATCCGGCCAATATGGACGGCATTCGGGTAGCCCGGGAACTTTTTGTCGGAGTCGTGCAGGTAGCGGTTTTTGATACCGCCTTCCATCAGACTATCCCGCCCCATGCCTATCACTATGCCCTGCCATACGAGTTGTACGAGCAGGAGAGGATACGCCGTTATGGCTTTCACGGCACCTCCCATAAATTTGTCGCCGGCGAGTGCGCAAGAGTGATGGGGCGACCGCTTGCAGAACTAAATCTCATCACCATCCATCTGGGTAACGGCTGCTCCATGACCGCGGTGGAGAACGGTAAAAGTGTCGATACCAGCCTCGGCTTTACCCCCCTCGAAGGCCTGGTCATGGGCACCCGCAGCGGCGATGTCGATCCGGCCATCCATGCCTTTCTTGCCCGCAACTGCAACATGGATATCGAGGCCATCGACCGGCTTCTCAATAAGGATTCCGGCTTGAAAGGCTTATGCGGCTTGAACGATATGCGCGATATCCATGCGGCCATTGCCGCCGGCAATGAACGGGCAAAACTGGCCCTTCAGGTGCAGACCTATCGCAATAAAAAATATATCGGCGCTTTCATGGCGGTGCTTGGCCGGGTGGATGGCATCGTTTTTACCGCCGGTATAGGCGAAAACGATGGGGTGGTGCGGGCCATGAGCCTTCAGGGCTTGGAACCCTTTGGTATTACCCTCGATCATGAGGCCAACGGCCGGCGTAGTACCCAGCCCGCTTTGCTCAGTACGGCGGAGAGCCGGGTGCAGGTCTGGGTCATTCCCACCAATGAGGAACTGGCGATTGCCAGGGAGACCAAAGCGGTCCTTTCGCGGTAACAGAGAATTACCCTGAACCGGCCCTTTGTCGGCCGGTTCCTCCTTCACAGCTTCAAATCACTCTGGTGTTTTTCCCGGACACCTTGATATCACTCAGTTTGCCATAGATTTGCAGGAGCTTGTCGTGCTCTTTGGCGATCGCTGTCCAGGAGGGACCAAAGGCAAGACCCGGAAAAGTGATCCGTCCATCAAGGATGGCCTGCCCGTCCCTTATCTCCTCCTCTTTATATAGGAGTCCCAGGCTGACGCTGTAGTCACTTGCCCTTTGCCCGGTGAGGTTGAACCCCAGCAAGGTGTGCAGCAGGCGGTGCAGGCGCAGACGTTTGCCGGGAAGACCTGCATGATCCAGGCACCAGGCGCACCAATGCAGAGCGTCCGCATGGTTGTGCATGGCCAGGAGGAGGAGGACTTTCAGTTCCCCGATACGCAAGGTAGACCAGGCCGAGTCGTCATCAAAGACGATGCCGATTATATGGGCGAGCAACTGGTGGTCGTTCTGGCCGAGGCTCTCCAGTCGGTCGAAAAAAACTGCGAGCTGTGCCTGGTCCATACTGGGCAGTCGCAGGAGGTCGTTGCGCAGGGCGGCACCGGCGGATCGGTTGTTGTACAGCAGGTCGTCGAGCGGATAGATCTCCGATATTCCCGGTGCCAGAATGCGGCAGCTGTACATGCCGCAGTGCTGGTATTCGGCGCGGTAGAGCCTGGTGCCGAGGCCAGTGATAAGGGCCTGCAGGCGAGAGAATTCCTCTTTGGTCGAACCATGGAAATCCCAGGGGGCAAAGGGAAAATCGGCCTTGCCCCGGAACATGGTCCAGGCCAGCAGGCCGTCGGAATCGACAAAATGGCTTTCCAGATTGAAGGGATCGGCAACCTCGGTTAAATCGTGGCAGGGTGGCTGGAAATGCCGCAAGCCTTCAAGGTTACGGCCCTGCAGCAATTCGGTGAGAGTCCGTTCAATGGCGGTTTCGAAGCGAAAATTGGCACCGAAAGCAGCATAGACTCCGCCGTTTGCCGTGTCGGTTAAGAGGGCGCAGATGACCGGAAATTTGCCGCCAAGAGAACCATCTTTAACCCGCACCACCAAACCCTCTTCACCGAGACGGTCGATGATGCGGCACAGCCTGGGATAGCGACCGAGAACCGCCATGGGGACGTCCGGCAGGCTGAGCCCCTGGCTGATAATGATATTTTTCACATGCCGTTCGACGATCTCCGACAGGGCCTGCGAGCAGCACTCCGCCCGCGAATTGCCGGCGGCCATGCCGTTACTGACATAGAGATTATTCAAGAGACTTACCGGGAAATAGACCTTTTCGCCGCTTGCCAGGTCGGAAAAGGGCAGGGCGCAGATACCGCGCCGCAAGGAATCGGTGTTGTTGTCGCAAAGATGTTCGAAGGCCAGTTCCCCTGCCGGATTATAGAAGGTGCGCAGGTGGGTGTTGAGAAGTTCAGTGCCATCCGGGGCTTTTGTCGGGATGCTTGTACTTTTGCCCGGCGGGAACCATTGCTCGTCGGGATAAAAAAAGAATGGTGGTGTAGTCGCCTCATCATCGAGAAAACAATCGGCAAAGAAGAAATTGGTAGACAGTCGCTCGAAAAATTCCCCGAGGGCACTGGCCAGAGCCGCCGCTTTTGAGGTGCCTTTGCCGTTGGTATAAAGATGGGCACAGGTGGTGGAGCGGAGGTGTACCGACCAGCAGTCCGGGGCGGGATTCTGCCAGCTCACCACCTCGGTCTCGAGTTCCATGGATTTGAGGAGGGAAGTGGCGTGGTCGATGGTGTCTTCCAGGCTGGCGTCCTTGCCGGGGATGTGGGTTGTGGGTGCCATGGCGGTATCCTGTTGTTGTCGGGTTGCTGGCAGGGACAAACTGTAAGTCGGGGTGGGGCTAAAAGATGCCGGAAAATCGGTAATACCATAGCGGGATGTCGTAGACAACAAGGAACACCAGCAGATATCGGGAAAGCGGGGGCGGCTTCCGGCACATCAGCGGCTCGTGGAGGCGATGATGTGCCTGGTTTGAAGGCCGGAAATTATCTCAGATAGTTCCGCCGGCGCGCAGGGAATCGGCGAGCATTTCGATGACGAAGCGTACCTTTTCGCCGGACTGATGCTGCAGGAGGTTGTCCTGAATGTGCATAACACAGGTCGGGCAGCCGGTCGCCACATAGTCGACAGCGGCGCGGCGGATATTTTGCACCTTGTGGTTATTGATTTTGATTGCCGTATCATAGTGGGTGATGCAATAGCTGCCGGCACTGCCGCAACAGACGGCGGCGTCCTTCATCTCCTTGAACTCCACCCCGGGAATCATCTTCAAGAGCTTTCGCGGCTGTTCGCTGATGGCCTGACCGCGCACCATATGGCAGGGGTCGTGGTAGGTCACCCGGTAGGGCAGGCGGCCCAGGTCGGCCGCTTTGATATCGAGATTTTTTTCGATAAATTCGTGGATATCGTAGACCTTCTCGGTGAAAGTCTGGAGTTCCGGGCTCGGCTCGATAAACATCTTGATTTCCTTTTTCAGGGCCATGCCGCAGGAGGAACAGGCGACGATAATTGCATCGAGATGATAGTGGCGGAACAGGTCGAAATTATGCTCCATGAACATCTTCGCTCCCTCATAGTCGCCGTTGGCCAGCACCGGGGTGCCGTTGCACTTCTGTTTCTTCGGAATAACCACCTCATAACCGTAACCGGTGAGGATATCGACCACCGATTTCACCACATTGGTATAGATGAGATTGCCGGCACAGCCGGTGAAGTAGCCGATGCGCATCTTCGCTGGACCCTTTTTGGCGGGAATGATCTCCGGGTACTGGCTTTGGGCACTTCTGAGGGCCATCTGCGGAAAGAAGCGTCGTTTGGAAAAGCCGAATAAAGGGAAGAGGTGACGCACCGGATTGTTCGGGCCGATGCCGAAAAAGGTGCGCTGCGCCAGGCCGATAAGCATGGCGGCAAGAGTAATCGGCCATTTGCGCCACAACAGTTGTCTAAAGATAAGCGCCTTGAAGAAACCAAGGCCCTGCTGGGTGGTAATGTACCAGCGCAATCGGAGGACTACGTGTTCCGGGCTGACCCCGGCCGGGCAGTTGGCCGAGCAGGTCTTGCAGTTGAGGCATTCATTGATGGCGTCTTTGACCCTCTGGGTGATCTGCAGGTCGCCTGAAACCAGTTTTTCGGCGAGTTTATTTTTACCCCTGGCAACGTATAACTCGTTGCCCATTTCTTTAAATACCGGGCAGACGCTCCGGCATTTGCCGCATTGCATACATTTTTGAAACTCCTTGGCGGCTTCCAGGAGATGTTCTTCGGCCTGCTGTTTGGTGGAGATGTGCATATTCATAGTCTATCACCCGATTATGCCGACTGTTCTGCGGGCATATCGAACATCTTGCCGGGATTGAGCAGATTCAAGGGGTCAAAGGTCCGTTTGATGTTCTGCAGCAGCCGGATACCTTCCCCGCCCAACTGGTTTTGCAGGAACGGCTTTTTCTCAAGGCCTATGCCGTGCTCTCCGGAGATGGTGCCGTCCAGGTCGATAGCCAGTTGGAACAATTCGGCCACGGCCTTTTCGGTGCGAGCCATTTCATCCTTGTCGCTCATATCGACAAGAAAGGTCGGGTGCAGATTGCCGTCTCCGGCATGGCCGAAAATTCCCACCTGCAGCCGGTATTTATTGGCGATAGTGGTGATGCCCCGCACCATATCCGGCAATTTCGAGCGCATGACCGTGGCATCTTCGAGGATGAGATTGGGCCTGACCCCGGCGAGTGCATTCAGGGCGACGCGGCGGCCGGCAAAAAGCAGGTCTCGCTCCTGGTTCGATTGGGCCCGGACAAAGGCACGGCTGCCGTTTTTTTGTACCTCGGCTTCAACCTTGGCCATCTCGGCGATGGCCGAGTCTTTCTGGCCGTCGGTTTCGATCAGAAGCACTGCGGCTGCGTCTCTTGGCAGGCCGCAGTCTTTGAAATTCTGGATGGCGTTGAGAGTGGCATTATCCATGAATTCCATGGTCGAAGGAGTGACTCCGGCGGCGATGATGGCAGCGACCGCCTGGGCGGCACCGTCGAGGCTGTTGAAGATCGCCAGTGCCGATTCGCGGTGCTCGGGAATGGGCAGCAGGGCGAGGGTTACCTCGGTCATGATACCCAGCATTCCCTCACTGCCGACGAAGATCCCTTCCATATTGAAGCCGGCGACATGTTTTACACATTTATTGCCGAGGATTACGATATCCCCCTGGGGCAGAACCACCTTCATCATCTTCACATAGTCCTTGGTAACCCCGTATTTCAGGCCGCGCAGGCCACCGGCGTTTTCGGCGACATTGCCGCCGATGGTCGAAAAGCCGACACTGCCCGGATCGGGCGGGTAGAAGAGGTTGGCCTCTGCGGCGATCGGGTCAATATCGGCGGTGGTCAGTCCGGCCTCGACGGTAATGAGGCGGTTGGCCGGATCAAATATGATTACCCGTTTCATCCGGTCCATGACGAGAACAATGCCTTTTTTAAAGGGGACGGAACCTCCCGACAGGCCACTGCCCTGCCCCCTGGGGGTGACCGGGATACGTTCCCGATAGGCGAGTTTCATGAGTTGGCTGATCTGCGGGGTAGTGCTTGCAAAAACCACGGCTTCCGGTTGAATCTCGACGTGGGACGCATCATAACTGTAGGCGATCATATCTTCGACTTCGGTGAGAACGTTGTCTTTGCCGAAAATGTTCTGTAATTCTTCTATGTGGTACTTTTGCATTTATGACTCCTTCGACTGAGAGTGTGGAGATGATTCTCCTGCTCGTTGGTGGTGTGCCCCTTTGGCTCTGGTATTTGTTGAAGATGGCGGTTGCCGCTTTAATATGCGATTTCGGCCAATCCGGAACTCGACGGATATTGGTAGGACCAATACTAAAAGATACCAATTATCTTGTCAAGAGAAATACTATTATGATTGGTAGGATTAAATAACAACATAACATATTGATATAAAATATTTATTAAAAATAACCTTTGATTCAATGCATATGGTAATACCATTAAAGTTCAGGTTGTTAAGAGATGTCGACGGAAGTGGATAGTACGAAAACGATATTCACGGAAAGTGACATTTTTTGATGAAAGAGAGGGAAGTGAGGCCTTTGACATTCATTTACTGGATCAATATATTGTCCACGGTTGCCTATGCCATCTGCGGGAAAAATTTTTCATTATTGGGCGAAGTGTGCATATAATGTGCCTCGCAAAGAAAAATGGTAGTTGGCTTGTCCGGGTGACTTTGGGTGGTGCGGTGTTTTTAAAAAAGCTTGATCAGGGTGACGCGGAGAAGAGTGTATGGCAAATTGCAAGAATCATCCACAGACCGAAAGTGTTTATTTTTGTTCTAAATACAAGTACAACCTTTGTCAGGCTTGCCTCCGCTGCTCGGATCCGCAAATCTATTGCAAATTCCGCACGTCCTGTGTGATTCACTTCCTCGAAAAGGAAAAAAAGATCGACAGCCTTGAGGGCAGAGATGAACATTCATAATTTCTTGCACAGTGACCCTTGCCCATTGGAACAATACCCATGGACAAAGGCTGGAAAAATAGACTGACGTTTGCGTCAAATGCAACATTTCTCCTGGAATTGAGGAGATGGGTTGGCGATGCTGAAGTATCAATAGCAATGATATGAAACACCATAAAATTATAATACTTATTTCACGATGAATTAGGAATCACGGAGGAAAAATTGCCAATTACACGTTGTAAGTGTAAAAATATATGATATATTTGGCGGTGTTTTTTAGCTTGCACGAGGGTGGTTACGGGAACATATCATTGATTCACGGCTGGAATAATGTACCGGCAAATGTGCAGAGGACTCTGCCATTACCGGATACTACTGCGCGGTGAATGCAAAAAAATGATTATTCCTACTTGTTTCCCCGGCGTATTAGGAAACCCGCATGAGTAAATGCACTGTTACATTTCTTCCCCACGAGAGGGTCATCTCTGTTGCCCCGGGGGAGAGTTTGATTCGGGCCGCGCTTCAGGCCGGTGTGCATATCAATGCTTCTTGTGGCGGCGAGGGGGTATGCGGGAAATGTCGAGTCCTTGTCGAAAAAGGGGACGTTTCCGGCGGGTTGAACGAAAAGATCAAAAAGGAGGAGAGCGATAAGGGTTACCGCCTCGCCTGCCTTGCCAAGGTCTCCGAGAACGTCGTTGTTCGTATCCCCGTAGAATCCGCAATGGATAAAAGTGTTATGAATCTGCAGGTTACGCCACGGCGTACGGCGACGATTCAACACATGGATTTTGAAAGCCTGAAAGAAGAAGGGCTGTTTATCCCCCCCGTCGAAAAAATTTTCCTTTCTTTGCCTCCACCTGATTCGCAAAACAATATGCCCGATGTTACTCGGCTTATTGAAACTCTGAAGATCGAGGCCGGGGAACATAAACTTGAACTTACTCTGCCGGTGATCCGGAAGCTCCCGGGAATTTTACGAAATAATGGCTTTCATGTCACCGTTACGATCATACGCCCGGTCCGAGACGACGGCAAAAACCTTATTCTCAATGTTCAACCCGGAGATACAACTGCGCACAACTATGCCGTTGCCATGGATATCGGCACGACGACCATCTACGGACAGCTCATCGATCTCGCCACCGGCAAGTGTCTTGCCGAGGCCGGAGATTTCAACAGTCAGATCAGTTACGGTGAGGATGTCATCACCCGGATAATGTATGCCGAGAAACCGGGCGGCTTGGCAAAACTGCATGAAGTGGTGGTGGGAACACTCAACAGCGTGCTGAAAAAAATTATCACCGCCTCAAAGGTCGATCGCGAGGATATCTCGACCATCACCTTTGCCGGCAATACCACCATGACCCAGCTTTTCCTGCAGGTCGAGCCCCGCAATATCCGTCGTGCGCCCTATGTGCCGGCAACCACACTGTATCCGCCTTTTGGTGCGGCATCGGTGGGGATCGATCTCAATGCACATGCCATCGCCCTGATTTATCCGCAGGTATCAAGTTTTGTCGGCGGCGACATCGTCGCCGGAGTCATGGGTTCGGGAATGTACCGGCAAGAGGAGTTGACCCTGTTTCTCGATATCGGCACCAATGCCGAACTGGTGGTGGGCAATAAAGACTGGCTGGCCTGTACCGCCTGTTCCGCCGGACCAGCCTTCGAAGGTGGCGGCATTGAATTCGGAATGCGTGCCGCCAAAGGCGCTATTGAAGATTTTTCTCTTGATCCGATAACCTACGAGCCGATGCTCTTTACTATAGGCGATGTCCGCCCTAAGGGCATCTGCGGCTCCGGCCTCATTACCATGGTTGCCGTCATGTTCGAGATGGGGGTTATTAATAACCGGGGAAAATTCAATCGCGAACTCGGCACGCCGCGGATCAGGGCGACTAACGATATCTGGGAATATGTCGTTGCCTGGAAGGATGTGACCCAGCTGGAACGGGATATCGTCCTTACCGAGCCTGACCTCGACAATCTCATTCGCGCTAAAGGGGCAATCTACAGCGGCTGCATGACCCTGCTCGAAGAGGTCGGCCTGAATATGGATATGGTGGAACGTATCATTCTAGCCGGAGGCTTTGGCAGCTATATAGATTTGGAGAAGGCGATGACCATCGGTCTTTTGCCGGAGATTGACCCGGAACGGGTGACCTTTATCGGCAACGGGTCACTCATGGGGGCACGGATGAGTTCGCTCACCAACAGGATACGCAAGGATGTTGTCTCGGTCACCCAAAAGATGACCAATTTCGAACTGTCTGAGACACCATCCTATATGGATAATTATATCGCAGCGATGTTTTTGCCGCATACCGAGATCGAAAAATTCCCCAGATTAAAAGCTCGCATGGACGCCCGAGTGGGGAAATAGGTGTCAATTTTAGTGTCATTTCAACACCCGGCTGAAAGGGCTGGGAGGAGCAAAGTAACATTACGAAAATGTAGAGCATATTGGCAGGATTTTGTACCTCTTGTTGTTTGGCTAGTTTATGAAAAGGGGAGGTTGTTACAGCTAATGTTTACAACCTCCGGAGAATAATTACTCACCAGTAAGGAGGCAAAAGTGGGATTTGAACTTAAGAAGGAATCCTATAGTGGCGGCATTAAGGCAATTTCCATCGGCAAAGGTGATTCCGCCATTACCGTGGGAGGTCAGACATGTTATCCTTTCTACACCTTTGAAGGGAGCATGCCGAACAAGCCTTTAATTGCAATGGAAATTTGGGACATGGCACCGGAAGATTGGCCGGAACCGGTCATGGCCCACGTCAAAGATGTCATCTCCGACCCTGCAGCATGGGCAAAAAAATGTGTTGAGAAGTTCGGCGCCGATGCCATTGTCATTCAGTGCAAAAGCGCCGATCCCAATGACAAGAATGCCAGCCCCGAATCGGTAGCCGAGACCGTACTCAAGGTTTTGGCGGCAATCAATGTTCCCCTCATTGTCTGGGGTTGTGCCAATCCAGCAAAAGATGAGGCGGTCCTGAAGGTAGTTGCCGAAAAGTGTCAGGGGCACAATCTGGTTATGGGTCCCGTTGAAGAGAAAAACTATAAAGGCATCGGAGCTGCGGCAATGGGCTATGGCCATGCGGTCATCTCTTCTTCCCCGATCGATGTGAACCTGGCAAAACAAGTCAACATTCTCCTTGAGAATCTTGGCATGCCCATGAACAGGGTGATCGTTGATCCGACCACCGGTGGTCTCGGCTATGGCATGGAATACTCCTATTCGGTTATGGAGCGACTCACTATGGCGGCCATGGTCCAGGGCGATGAGAAACTGCAGTTCCCGATGATCAACAATCTCGGCAATGAAGTCTGGAAGTGTAAAGAAGCCAGACAGAAAGCAGCCGATGCACCAATCCTTGGAGACCCGGAGAAACGCGGGATCATGATGGAGGCCATCGGGGCAGTTTCCTATCTGCTCGCCGGTTCCAGCCTTCTTATTATGCGTCATCCTGAAGCAATTCGGCTTACCAAGGAATTTATCAACGCCATGTCCGGCGGCGGATCACTGAAAAATTCTGCCCCTATCGCCAAGGTGTTGGCCGAGGTGAACATTGATTTTGCAGCTCTGGCACCAAAACCTGATCTGACCATAGCCGCAGAAGAAAAGAAAGCCGCTCCAGCTGCTAAGAAAGCCGCTCCTGCTGCTCCTGTTGCTCCTGCTGCTCCTGCCGTAGCCGCAGTCCCGGCCACCAAGCCGGCAGCTGCCGTAGCCGCAGTCCCGGCCCAGCCTGCCGTAGATCCGGCGGCACAAGCGAAAGCCGAAGCAGCAGCGAAAGCCGCCGCCGAAGCGAACGCCGCAGCAGACGCCAAAGCCAAAGCTGATGCGGAAGCGAAAGCTAAAGCCGATGCGGAAGCGAAAGCCAAAGCCGATGTGGCAGCACAGGCCAAGGCTGCTGCCGATGCACTGGCAGCTGATAAAGCTCGGCGTGACGAGGATGAAAAGGCCTTGAAACGACTGAGGGCTCAGGCCCGTCAAGCTGCAAGCGATGCTGCTTCAAGCAGTCCTGATGTTGAAATGGCCATGACTGCCGACCCGGTGCAGAAGGATCAGCAAGCAAAAATTCTTGATATGCTGGATAGATTCCATCGCAGAAATAGATAACGAATAGCAATTCCAAGAAAAAGTATACGATGTGTCGCTCTTGAGATAATTAATGAGTAATTGGTAATCTCAAAAACTCTTTGAGGAGGAACCTCGATATGGCAGAAGTAACCACAAAAGTTGAAAAAATAGTAAAGCTTGCAGACCCGATGGAAGCATCCATTGAACCGTCGACTCAGGAAATGATTCGCCGAGCTCAAAAAATGGGCATTGAAACGGTCTTTGATCGTGCGGTAACTATGAAACCCTGCGCCATCGGCCTCCAGGGTATCTGCTGCAAGAACTGTGCGATGGGCCCTTGCCGTCTGCCGCTGCCGAAAGATGGAATTCAGGGCGAAGATACCCGTAAAGGTCTCTGTGGCGCGACTGCGAACACTATCTGCGCCAGAAACTTTCTGCGCATGATCGCAGCCGGGGCTGCGGCCCATTCCGATCATGGCCGAGCAGTGGCAGAAACCTTTCTTGCTGCTGCTAAAAAACAGACCAATGACTATAAAATCAAAGATCCTGCCAAACTGATTCAGATTGCCCCGTACTTTGGGATTGCCACGACTGTTGAGGAAAATGGTGTGGTAAAAGACAGAGATATCAATGAGATTGCTGTCGGTGTTGCAGAGAAAGCCTTGCAGGAATGGGGCAAACCGTCTGGAACTCTTGCCTACTTGAAGAGGGCACCACAGCCTCTGCAGGACAAATGGGCAGCAATGGGTGTCATGCCTCGCAACATCGACCGGGAAATCGTCGAGTGTATGCACAGAACCCATATGGGCGTTGATCAGGACTACAAAAATCTGATGAAGCAAGGTACCCGAGCTTCTCTTGCTGATGGTTGGGGTGGAGCAATGATTGCCACCGATCTGCAGGATGTAATGTTCGGTAGCCCGACTCCTCTGCAGTCCGAGGCAAATCTCGGAGTTATGAAGGAAGACCATGTAAATATCATCGTCCATGGTCATGAGCCGCTGCTTTCCGAAATGATCGTTGCCGCAGCTCAATCCCAAGAGATGGTCGAATACGCCAAATCAAAAGGTGCCAAAGGAATACAGCTCGGTGGAATTTGTTGTACCGCCAACGAGATCCTCCAGCGCCATGGCGTTCCACCGGTTGGCACCTTTCTCCAGCAGGAATTGGCAATTATTACCGGTGCCTGTGATGCGATGGTTGTCGACGTACAATGTATCTTCCAAAACCTGGCCAATGTGGCGAAATGTTTTCACACGAAGCTTATCACCACCCATCCCATTGCCAAGATGGAGCAAGATAACGTTGTTCATATCGAATTTGACGAACATCATGCCATGGAAGATGCCATTCGTATCGTTAAGATAGGCATTGACAACTTCCAAAAACGCGGTGCAGAAGTCATGATCCCGCGCCATAAATCGTCTCAGATCGCTGGCTTTGGTGTCGAGTCGATCAGATATCATCTGGGCGGAAGCTTCCGTGGCGATTACTTCACCTTAAATGACAATATTATCAACGGTCGTATTCGCGGTATTGCCGGCGTTGTCGGCTGCAATAACGCTCGCACCAAGCACAACGAAGAGCATATCACCCTCATCAAGGAACTGATTAAAAACGATGTTATCGTCTTGACCACCGGTTGTAGTGCCATCGCTTGCGGTATCCACGGTCTGCTTACGCCCGAATCGGCAGCGGTGTATTGTGGCCCAGGCCTTGCGGAAGTATGTGAAACCGTCGGTATTCCACCGGTCCTGCATCTCGGCTCATGTGTTGATAATAGCCGTATTCTGTTGGCCGCTACCGAAGTTGTCAAGGCTGGCGGACTAGGCAATGATATCTGCGACTTGCCGGCTGCCGGTAGTGCACCTGAGTGGATGAGTGAAAAGGCCATTGCCATCGGTCAATACTTCGTATCCTCGGGCGTATATACCGTCTTTGGTTATCATATGCCGCTTGAAGGTGCCCCGGTCTTCAAGGATTATCTGTACAAGGAAATGGAGAAAATGTATGGCGGTATGTGGGATTGTGAACCCGATCCGATCAAACATGCGCATAAGATGATTGCCCATATCGACAAAAAACGTAAAGCCCTCGGCATCGACAAGGCTCGTGACAGGGTACTTATGGATATGGCTGACAGACAAGCCCTTGGAATGGAATAATCTCACTGAAATAAATACGATATTACTAATCCCTCAATTAAGGAGTAAAGCATGTCAAGATTAGTAGCATTTGCAGCAATACAGGGTGGTTATAAGGTGGTAGCCCAAGTGGAGGGAGAGCTGGAAAAAGCTCTTCAGACCTATGATGCCAGCACCAAAATAGGCTTTCCCAATACCGCATACTATCTGCCGGTTATCTATTCTCTCACCGGAATCAAATGTGAGACTCTCGAAGATTTGAAGAAGCCCATGAAGTTTGCCCGTGGCCTTCTGCCGCCCCATATCAAGGGCAGCAATCATCTTCCCTATCTCGGACCGCTTCTTGATGCCGGTATGGCCGGTATCTTTGCCTACGAGGTCAAAGAGGCCCTGCGTATCCTCCGTGAACCGGATTTCTACGTAGACACTGAAGATCCGGATATCGATGCCGGAAAGATCTGGGTCGGCCCCGCCAATGACATTATTCTCAGGAAGCGCGGTGTTGAATTCGTTGACGGATCGGCTCCCGGTTTTGCGGCAATCGTCGGCGCCGCACCTAACGCCGAGATCGCCAAAATGATTGTTGAGGATTATCAGAAGAAAAACCTCTATATCTTCTGTGCCGCCAACCATAATGGTAAAACCGTCATCGGGCAGCTTCTTGAAGCCGGAGTGCAGATCGGTTGGAATACTCGTATCGTACCCTTCGGTCCGGATATCTCCTCGGCCGTCTTCGCCCTTGGTTTCGCCAACCGTGCGGCTATGGCCTTCGGTGGTGTGCAGCCGGGTGATTACCGCAGAATGTTGATGTATAACAAAAACCGTATCTTCGCCTTCGTCAATGCCTTGGGCGATGTCGGTACCGAGTGGGCCGTTGCTGCTGCCGGTTGTGTTAACTGGGGCTTCCCGACCCTTGCCGATACCGATATTCCGGAGATCCTGCCGACCGGTATCTGTACCTACGAGCATGTTGTCGCCAATGTGCCGCATAACGAGATCTGTCAGAAATCCGTTGAGGTTCGCGGGCTGAAGATCAATGTCACTCATATTGACATTCCCTGCTCCTTTGGACCGGCGTTTGAGGGTGAGCGGGTACGTGGCGGCGATCTTTATGGACAGATGGGCGGTGGCAAGACTCAGTGTACCGAGCTCGTGAAAATGGCTCAGATGGGTGAGATCGAAGACGGCAAGGTCACAGTCATCGGTAAAGATCTCAAGGATATGAAGGAAGGGGACACTCTGCCTCTCGGTATCTTCGTGCAAGTTGCCGGTCGCGAGTTCCAGGCCGACTTCGAGCCAATCTTGGAGCGTCAGATCCACCATCTGATCAACTACACCCAAGGCATCATGCATATCGGTCAGCGGGATATTTCCTGGGTCCGTATCAGTAAGAGCGCTGTCGAAAAAGGCTTCACCTTGAAGGATATCGGTGTGGTATTGCATGCCAAGTTCCATCAGGATTTCAAGAAGATCGTTGATAAAGTCCAGGTAACTCTCTTTACCAACAAAGAAGATGTCGACAAACTGACAGCTACCGCCCGCGCCGAATACAAGACCCGCGACGAGCGTGTCGACAAGATGACCGATGAGGCGGTAGACACCTTCTACTCCTGCAGTCTCTGTCAGTCTTTTGCACCAAGCCATGTTTGTACCGTCAGCCCGGAACGAACCGGTCTGTGCGGCGCCTACAACTGGATGGATTGCAAGGCCTCTTTCGAGATCAATCCTACCGGTCCCAATCAGCCGATTAAGAAAGGCAAGGTCCTTGATCCGGTTCTCGGTCGTTTTGAAGGTGTAGATGAGTTTATTAAGGGTGCATCCAAGGGTGCAATCGATACCTACAATTTCTACTCCATGTGCCAGGCGCCGATGACCACCTGTGGTTGCTGCGAATGTATCGCCGCCGTGCTCCCAGCCTGTAACGGCATTATGACCGTAGGTCGCGACTACACCGGCGAGACTCCTTCCGGCATGAAGTTTACTACGCTTGCCGGTGTTATGGGCGGTGGTGCTTCTTCACCTGGTTTTGTCGGCCATTCCAAGTTCAACATTACCCAAGGTAAATTCATCCTTGGCGATGGCGGCTTACTGCGCATGGTTTGGATGCCGAAAGTCGTCAAAGATGAGATCCGTGATCGACTGAATGCCAGAGGTGCGGCAATGGGTGTCCAGAATTTCGCCGATATGATTGCCGATGAAACTGTCGGTATCACAGAAGACGAGATTTTGCCATGGCTCAAGGAAAAAGGTCATCCTGCCATGACCATGCCACCGATTATGGGATAATTTTTCAAGCTGGAGGGGGCATGGTTTCGAGGCTGTTTGAGACCATGCCTTGACCGGCTGTTAAATAAAAATAAGGAGACAAAACAAATGGCGTTAACAGGAATACAAATTTTCAAACTCCTGCCAAAAACCAACTGTAAGGAGTGTGGGGTTCCAACTTGCCTTGCTTTTGCAATGAACCTCGCTTCAGGCAAGGCTGAACTCGATTCTTGCCCGTACGTGTCCGATGATGCCAGGGCGCAACTCGCCGAGGCCTCTGCCCCGCCGATCCGTCCGGTTGCTATCGGTAAAGGCGTTCGTGCTACAAAAACCGGTGGAGAGACCGTCCTTTGTCGGCATGAAAAGACCTTCTTCAATCCAACTCTTTTTGCCGGCACCATTACCTCCGATACCGCTGCCGCGGTTGTTGAGGGTAAACTAAGAGTTTGGAACGCACTGCAGTATGAGCGTGTCGGCTTGAATCTGCGACCGGAACTGGTTGCACTGAAAGATGTCAATGGTGACGGTGTAGCTTTTGCCACCTTGGCTAAACTCATCGCCGAGACTTCCGAGTTCAATCTCATCCTTATGAGTGAGAGTGCGGATATCATCAGTGGCGCCGTAGCAACTGCCGGCTTCAAACGACCGTTGATTTATGCTGCAACTGCAGCAACGGTAGATGCCTTCGGCAAAATCGCACTGGACAATGATCTGCCATTGGCGGTTAAAGCCGATTCGATCGACGGCCTGATAGCTCTCACCGACAAACTGGTCGGCATGGGTCTCAAGGACCTGGTACTTGATCCAGGTTCGCGGGAAGTGAAGCAGGCGTTGGAAGATCAGGTTGCTATTCGGCGTGCGGCGCTCAAAGCTGGTAATCGTTCTCTCGGCTTTCCAACCATCACCTTCCCCTGCGAAATGGCCTCGAATATCGCGGCGGAAGGGCTTATTGCCAGTATGTTCGTAGCCAAATACGGTGGCATCGTAGTTATGTCCGATCTCACCACCGAGGTGATTTTTCCGCTGTTGCTCGAACGACTGAATATCTTTACCGATCCGCAGCGGCCGATGACGGTTACCGAGGGTATTTTTGAGATCGGCACACCGAACGAAAACTCCCCGGTACTGGTTACCACCAACTTTGCTTTGACCTACTTTATTGTCTCCGGCGAGATCGAAGCAAGCAAGGTGCCTTCCTGGCTGCTCATTAAGGATTCCGAGGGACTTTCCGTCCTCACCGCTTGGGCAGCCGGCAAGTTCGGTGGTGATGATGTCGGTGCATTCGTCAAGAAAAGCGGGATCATGGACAAGGTCAAGCATACTGAGCTTATCATTCCCGGCTATGCTGCGGCAATTGCCGGTGATGTTGAGGAAGAGTTGCCCGGCTGGACCATTACCGTGGGTCCGAGAGAGGCTGCCCATCTCGCAGGATTCTTGAGGGCCAGATAAATTAACGTGGAGAGCATTTGCCGGCTTTTTCATCATGAAAGAGCCGGTAAAATATTTCTTGCGTATTACCAATTTGTTGAAGTTCAGAAGAGTTTGATACCATTATATTTTTCACAAAGGAGAAAAACATGATTCTGCATGGCGAAAGCCTTAATGTCATTTCCAAGGTTATCGGAAAGGCATATAAAGAACGTGATCCAAAGCCGATCCAGGCTGAAGCCCTTGAGCAGCAGAAACTTGGCATGGATTACATAGACATTAATCTTGGCCCGGCAAAAAAAGATGGTCACGAATTAATGCCATGGGTAGTTCAGGTGGTGCAAGAGGTTGTGCCGAACATGCCGTTGCTGCTTGACACCTCAAACATTGCAGCAATTGAAGAAGGACTGAAAGTTATAAAGCCGGCGAGTAAGGCGCATATCGTCAACTCGATTATGGCCCGTCCAGAGCGATACACGGTAATGCTTCCGATGGCTGCCAAGTATGGGGCCGATATTGTTGCCCTGATGTGGGGACCGGATGGGCTGCCTCGTGATGAAAATGAGCGTGCAGCCCTTGCTGTCGAGCTTCTTTATGCAGCAAACGAAGCGGGTATTCCCAATGAGAAAATTTGGGTTGATGGTATCGTTACGCCGGTTAATATTCAACAGGTGCAGTGTGTTTCACTGATGAATTTTCAGATGATGTTGGAAGATATCGCTCCGGGCTGCATGTCAACCTGCGGTTTATCCAACATTTCCAACGGACCTCCAGTGCATCTGAGACCAATTCTCAACACTACCTACATGATTATGTTGGAACGGAATGGGATGAAGGCGGTTATTTCCGATCCGCTGGATACCAATCTGACTGCCGTGGCCAAAGGAAAACGTCCGGACATCGTTGAGGTAGTCCACCAAGCCATGGACGGTACCGCACCCGATCTTTCCTCTTTGTCGAAAGAGTTGGCCGATTATGTGAAAACCGTACGGGTTATCACCGGAGAAAGTCTCTTTTCCGATTCCTACCTGGAAATCTAGTTACCGGTCTTTGGTTGATCAAAAGCTCCATCCTTTCCGGGATGGGGCTTTTTTTTTGGATGAATCATGGTTACTACTGCATAATAATAGGGCAGGGAAATACCATTGAATTTTACTGAAATGAGAGATGTCATGACCGAAAATGCAAAAATCACAGGTTGGGTTTACGTTTTTGTCTGCGATCCGGGGGGAAATGAAAGTTTTCTCGGGCTCTATAATGAAGAAAAGGATGTTCATTTTATTCCAACATTTCGAACCAAGGAAGAGGCCAACGATTGTTTCCTGAACTTGCCTCGGGAAAAGGGAAAAAAATACGAACTGCAGGCAATCCATATTGAAGAATTGTACGCAGATGCAAACAAAAATAATTTTATTGTAGCCATGGTTGACCACGAAGGAAAGGTTGTCGGCGAGTAGTTTTCGGACCTTCGGGTGATAAATCAATTGGAAGGAGAATTCCAACGTGAGTTTAAAAATTGCAATTGGCGGTAAAGGCGGTGTCGGTAAGACCACAGTAACGGCGCTTCTGGCTCGTTGTCTAGCCGCAGATAAAAATAATAAGGTTATCGCTATCGATGCCGATCCGGTCGCCAATCTCGCTGCTGGCTTGGGTATTTCTGAGGATGAGCCAATAACGCCAATCTCACAGTTGACCGAACTTATCGCCGAAAGGACAGGGGCAAAACCGGGAACCATGGGCGGCTTCTTCACCCTCAACCCGAAGGTTGATGATATTCCCGAGCGCTTTTCCCGTGAACGTGACGGCGTCAAACTGCTGGTTATGGGAACCGTGCAGAGCGGCGGTACCGGCTGTCTCTGCCCGGAAAGCACCATTCTGAAGGCCTTGATGAATCATTTGGTGTTGTTTCGGGATGAAATTATCATAATGGACATGGAAGCGGGAATCGAACATCTCGGGCGGGCGACATCGGCTTCCGTCGACGCCCTCATTATCGTGGTTAACCCCGGAGCAAGAAGTCGGGCGGCCGCGGACAAGATCCGCAAACTTGGCAAAGATATCGGTATTAAAAACATTATCATCCTTGGCAACCGGGTGAAGGGGGCTGAGGACGAAGAGTTGATTCGCGGCTCTTTACCCGATTACCAGATCCTCGGTTTTCTCCCAGAACAAGAAGAGATCGTTGCCGCCGACCGAGGCGCGCGAAGGGCCTTTGACGATATCCGCGACGCTCCACCGGAGCTGTTTGCCATTGTCAACAAACTTACGGCAATGAAGCAGTAAGATTTTCCGATTCTTCGCTCTACACCTCTTTTTCCTTCTTTAAAAAAATGCCGCTTCCAACGCAATAGTGTTGGAAGCGGCATTTTTTTTGGTTCTTGGCTCATCGTTCTCTCCTCTCTCAGACCATGAATAGAATGGTATTTTTGCCTCGAAACCGGGGAATTTTTGTATTGACAATGTCACGATGTGGTATAAAATTATCAACAGTTGGGAAATATTCTTAAAAATCGAACCTCTTGATTTTGTGGAAGCTAAGCGTCTTTCAGGAAAACCTATCAAGTAAGGTTCGTCCCCGACCCTGTCTGGCCAGTTAAGCGATAACATGCCGGATATTCAGAAAATTTTAACAACCATTTGCGTCAGGAGGCATCATGGCAAAACCACTCGAACTTATCAAGGTTGAGGATTTAACGATCTGCGAATCAACCGCCCAAATGATTACCAAGGCCAGAAAAGATGGGGTTGAACTCTTTTTTGATCGGGCCCAAGCCATGAAGCCATGCCCGATCGGCGAGCAGTCTGCCTGCTGCAAACACTGCTCCATGGGGCCTTGCCGAATGAATGTCAATAGCCCGTATGACCGGGTTGGCGTATGTGGGGCAACAATCGACACCATTGTTGCCCGGAATTTTGGCCGCATGGTGGCAGCGGGAACGGCAGCCCACACCGATCATGGTATGGCGATGCTGGAACTTTTTCGCGATGTCATCAACGGCAAGGTTAAGGATTTTTCCATCAAAGATCCGATCAAACTTCTTGAGATTGCCACGTCTCTCGACATTCCCACTGAAGGACGGGATTTAAAGGCTGTCGCCTTGGATCTTTATCAAGAACTGGAGAGAACCTATACGCAGGTGGATGGCGAGATCCCCATGATGAAAAGGGTTCCACCAAAAACCCTCGAGCTTTGGCGGGCTGCCGGCATTGTTCCGCGTGGAGCGATGCGGGAAATAATGGAGATGATGCACCGTACCGCCATGGGTGTCGATCAGGATTACGAAAACATCACCAAACAGATTTCGCGCACAGCACTTGCCGATGGTTGGGGCGGATCGATGGTGTCTACCGATATTTCCGATATCCTTTTCGGGACTCCGTCGCCTGTGGAAATTGAGTGCGATATGGGAGTGTTGAAGGAAGATCAGGTGAATATCATTGTCCACGGCCATGAACCCATTCTTCTGGAAGCGATGATCATCTCCGCCGCCGATCCGGTCTTGCAGGGAATGGCCAAGGATGCCGGCGCCAAAGGGCTTAATCTGGTAGGCATGTGCTGCTCCGGGCTTGATGTCATGTCGCGGCATGGGCTGCCGCATGCCGGTAACTTCTCGAGCACCGAGGCGGTATTGGTGACCGGAGCCATCGACGCTATGACCGTCGATATCCAGTGCATCAAACAAGATCTTAAAAAGGTCGCCGATTTTTATGATACCCCGTTCATCACCACCAACTATCGGGCGAAAATCGAAGGTGCGCTGCACATTCAGCTCGATGAGCATGAACCCTTGAAGTGCACCGATGAGATTATTATCAAGGCCATCACCAGGTTTAAAACCCGCAAAAAACCTATTCAGATTCCCCGCAAAATTGCCAGAGGCGTGCACGGTTTCTCCTTCGAGTATATTAACTATATGCTAGGCGGTTCGTTCCGGGGTAGCTTTACCCCCCTCAACGAAAACATTATCAACGGGCGAATTCGTGGAGTCGCCGGGGTTGTTGGCTGCACCAACCCACGATCCAAGCACGATTATTCGCATGTTGAACTGGTTAAGGAACTCATCAAACACGATGTTCTCGTGCTGCAGACCGGCTGTTCGCAGATGGCCCTGGCAAAAGCCGGGCTTACCGGCCCAGGGGCTGCCGCCTTGGCCGGTCCGGGGCTTGCCGAGGTCTGCGAGACGGTCGGGATGCCGCCGGTACTCGGTCTCGGGGCCTGTGTCGACAACAGCCGAATTCTTATCGCCGCCTCAGAGATGGTCAAGGTCGGCGGGCTTGGAGACTCCCTTGCCGATCTACCGGCAGCCGGGTGTGCACCGGAGTGGATGAGTGAGAAGGCTATTGCCATCGGCCACTATTTTGTCGCCTCGGGAATATATGTCGTCTTTGGCCATACCTTCCCGATGACCAAGGGCACCAAGTTTGAGAAGCATCTCTTTGAAGATCTTGAAAAACAAGGTTTCGGCAAGTGGGCCTTCGCCGATGATCCAAGGGAAATGGCCAGACTGATGATCGCCCATATTGATAAAAAGCGACAGCAACTGGGCATCGATAAAACGCGCGAGAGGGTTTTGTCGGATATGGCTGACAGGCGTGGACTTGATGCATCGGCCTAAACCCGATGAGATAGGCCGCAAGAATGACCTTGCGGTTGTGAAAGTGTGGTAAGGGAAGGGAGACAGCAAAAGTGAAAGCTGCCTCCCTTCCGAGTATTCTTTTGGCAAAGAAGACATGAGGAGAAAACATGGTCATCTTTAATGGCAGGTATCGGTGGGACGGGACGAAGAGGGATAATCTTGATCCCGTTGCCTGGTATCCGGGCTCCTATGATGTAAAGATACTGGATCGCTCCAGCACAGAAGGCAAAGTGAGGCATTTCAAGCCCTACATTTGCCTGTATTCGCGAACGGGTGAAGGGCAGTCCATCTCCGCCAATCCTGAAAAGTTCGCAAAACGAATTTGCAATGACTTTTCTCTGGATATCGATCGTGTGCTTTGGGTCGAGGATCTTCTCACCGAGAAAGACCGTTATGACATTATTCTCTTCACGCGCACCGGAAAAATGGGCAAAGGTTTCTTTTATAGAACCGAAAAACGCAAGACCCTCAAGGCCGAAACGAAAATGATTGAGCAAGCTCTTGTCGATTTGGTGGAAGAATTGCCGGTGGCATCGAAGGGGGTCTGATTGCCGGCTATTTTCTGGGTGAAAAAAACATCGAGAGGAAATCCTCTGTTTGATTTTCCTGATTTTCCGCTTATTATTTGAGTGACAGATCAGTGGAGTAAGGCCATTATACGAACAGAGAAGTTCTCAGGCTCATGTATCAGATGTCAAATAATTCAGGGAAAAGGAGACTAAACTATGTCGAATCAACATTGTCCGGGATTTGAAAGCAATAAAACCTTGAATGCAGTGAAAATTAAGTGTCCGGAGTGCGGCAAGGAATGGGAGATATTCTCCGATGAATTGGCGAAAAAGGTGAAATGTTCCGCTTGTAATGCAACCTTTGATCCCAAAGGCTGTACACCCGGCTGTACGTGCAAGTAAAGATTTCGACCGGCCTTGTTAGCAAAAGGCCCTGGAGACAACGCCTCGGGTGTGTCTCCAGGGCCTTTTTTCTTTGGTAATTGCCTGACTATTTCAGCTTACCCTTGAAGCTGAACCCGACATCTCACGCCGCCGCCTGTCAACCGAAATTTGTGATTTGTTGGACTGGCGCGCACCCGAACGGACCAATCGATAGAACAACTTGCCGCGGGAGGTGGGTTTTCTTCAGTTAAACCGCAGCCATGGCAATGCGATAGCAACGAAGACAGCGAGAAGCCTCCTTTGTAGCAGAGGCCGCGTTTATTTTGCCCTCTGCTTCGTCGAAACTCTTTATCCGTATCTCAGGCTCCATCATTGGCGGATGAAGTTTGGTCTTAGAATCTTTGTAGGGCATCTTCTCTTTGGAATTAAAAACTCCTAATTTTGAAATAAGCCTTTCCATATAGTCACAATCTTCAGGAGTGCTCGTGCCGGAAGACAGGAACTGATCGATAAAACGGGCTGCATTTTTTCCAGCCGCCAATGCCGCGATAAGTGTGGCGGGACCGGTTACGCAGTCACCTCCCCCAAAGATGGAGGGCTGATTCGTGCGGCGGGTGATTTCGTCAGTCGGCAGCGTTTTCCATTTCGATATCTCTACCTCCCCGGGGGGAAGGACGCAATCAACCACGCATACCTGTCCAATGGCTGGCACAATAAAATCGCATTCGATAATAAAGTTTGATCCTTCCACGACCACGGGGCGCCTTCGGCCCGATGCATCAGGCTCGCCGAGTTCCATCCTATGACACTCCAATCCTGTCACTTTGCCTTCTTCAGCGATGATCTTCAATGGCGCCACCAGGAAGTGGAACTTAACACCCTCTTCCTCTGCCTCTGTGATTTCCACGGGGTCGGCAGGCATTTCCGCGCGGGTACGACGGTAAATCAGATTAACGTCGGTATAGCCCAACCTGAGGGCCGAGCGTACACAATCCATGGCCACATTCCCGCCGCCGATTGCAAGAAATTTTTTCCCTTCGACAGACTGTTCCCCGTCGGCAATGCGGCGTAAAAATTCAACACCGGTCATGAAGCCTTTGTATCCGGCATCTTCACCCTCACATCGCATTTTTGAAGCCTCGGGAGCACCTACACCTACAAAGATAGCACCATAGCCCTGCAACTTGAGATCCTTCAGCGTGATGTCTACACCCACGTTGACACCATAGCGGATCTCGCACCCGAGCTTCTTGACCTGGTTGGCTTCGTGCCTCAGGATGTCCCGAGGCAGCCGGTAATCGGGGATGCCCACTGCTGTCATGCCGCCCGGCTCGTTCATAACTTCAAAGATAGTGGACGCATATCCCCTGAGTCCGAGGTAATAGGCACAGGCCAATCCTGCAGGCCCGGCGCCGATGATAGCGACTTTTTTATCTTTGGTTGGACCCGAGTGGAGACAAGGTTCGTCACCGCTTGCCAGTTCGGTGTCAGCTGCGAAACGCTTGAGAGCACGGATTGCTATCCCTGAGTCGACATGCTGTCGGCGACAGTTGAATTCACACGGCCTAACACAGACCCTGCCGATAACTCCAGGCAAAGGGCAATCATTGCGGATTGAGGAAAGAGCCTGATCCCATCTACCAATGCGGATTTTTTCTACGTAATCGGGGATATTCACATGAGAAGGGCAGGCATTGGTACACGGGGCTGTAACTTTCGCGATGTAATGCCCAGTTGGAATAGGAGCTTTGTTCTTGATGATTTTCAAAAAATCTTCGCGACGGTACTGGAGGAGATCCAGAAGAGGTCGTGGTGCTGTTTGGCCGATGTCGCAACGGGCTGTCTGGCTGACCAATCGGGCAAGACTTTCCAGACGATCCAGTTCAGCCGCAGTGCCCTTTCCTGCGCATATGCCGTCCAGGATGGCACTCATGTCTTCCGTACCGAGACGGCAGGGAAAACACTGGCCGCAGGATTCCTCGCGAGCCAGTTTCATATACGCTCTGGCCATATCTACCAGGTTTACCGTTGTGTCATGGACGAAAAGTCCGTCCCACCCCATAAAGGCCTTGAGTGGCTGGTTTTTTGCGAATTCGGATGGAAGCTTATCCTGAGGAACCTGCTCGTGGCCAACAACCCATCGTCCCCACGTTGAAAAAGTCTGACTCGTCATCTTGTATTCCTTTCACGATTGATTGGATAGAATTAATTGCCCCGACCAGCCTGGTAATCGTCATAGAGACGCTCAAAAGTGAGTTTGTGTTTTGCCTCTTCCTGAGCTAGGAACGTGAACAGTTTTGTAAAATCATCATTCAATGAACATGCTGCAAGATTGGTATAGAGTTTTAAAGCCTTCTCTTCACGTTTCATGGCAAGGACAAGAATATCCTGCATCGGCATCCCCTCTGAATATTCGACTTCGACCAGGTAATCGCTGATTTTCAAGTTGGTGACTTTATGCACCTCATAGGATTCAATTACAGTTTTTTTCTTTGATATACTCGTCAACAATTTCACATGGTTTGCTTCCTCTTGAGCAAGTTCCCTGAAGGTCGTCACCAAATCGGCTATCGACTCTTTTTTACTCAGTTCGTTATAAAATGCAACCGCCTCTTTTTCCTTATCTATTGCAAATTCGAGCACTTTCTCAATGGACTCAAAATTCATTCTATACCTCTCTGAAGGCCCCCCTTCCGGGAAGGCGGTTTTTGCTGCATCGTACCGGAGTTTTTCGACGGCCACAGCGCAGGCTTTGTATTCGGCCGTCTTACTGATGGGATCGAATGCCGGATTGGTCAGCCAGTTGGCATTGGTCTCACGGAAATGGAAGGACATCCAGACCAATCCCTTGGGGACTTCATCGGTCACTTTGGCCTTGATCAGCACTTTACCCCGTCGCGAACTGACCCGAATCACCTCTCCGTTTTCGATGCCCAGCGCCTCGGCGTCGGCAGGAGAGATATCGGCAGTCTCTTCGCCCATAAGAGTGTTCAGCCCTTTAGCACGCCCTGTCTGTGTGCGGGTGTGATAATGGTAGAGTCTCCGCCCGGAACTTAGAACGAATGGATATTCCGCATCGGCCACTTCCGCCGGAGGAGTCCAATCAACAGGCATGAGTCGACCGCGGCCACTGGTAAAATGGCCGTCCCTATGGAGAGTAGGCGTTCCCGGATGCTCTAGGGTCGGACAGGGCCACTGCAAGCCATCATTTTCGATGCGCGCATACTTAATTCCCTTTAACTGAGGAGCCACCACAGAAATTTCGTTGTCCCACAGCTCTTGGGCGCTGTTGGATTCCCAATTGTGGCCCCAGCGTTTTGCGAGTTCTTTGAAGATTAGCCAGTCTTGCTTCGCAAGGCCCGGAGTCTTGCTTACGGCCCGGACCCGGTTGACCCGCCTTTCACTGTTGGTGAAGGTTCCGTCTTTTTCGGACCAGGCGGCTGCAGGAAAGATCACATGAGCGAACCGGGTCGTTTCCGTAGGGAAAATATCCTGGCATACCAGAAACTCGGCTGAGGCCAAGCAATGCTCCATGTGCCTGATATCTGGCTCGGTATTGGCCAAGTTCTCGCCGAAGACGTAGAAAGCCTTCATGGCTCCAGTGGCCAATCCATCCAACATATCCGGCATCATAAGCCCCGGCTTTTTAGAGAGTTTATCCACACTCCAGACCTTCCTGAACAACTCTTGCGATGCTTCCGTATCCACCTTGTGGTAACCCGGATAAACATTGGGGAGTGCCCCCATATCACAAGCTCCCTGAACATTGTTTTGGCCCCGTAGAGGATTTACACCGCCACATTCGAAGCCGACGTTACCGAGAAGCATCTGCAGATTAGCGGTGGAAAGCACATTGTTTACTCCACAGGTGTGCTCGGTGATCCCGAGTGTGTAACAAAGCATGCCGGGCTTTATGGCAGCAAGACGACGGGCCAGTTGGCGGATGCTTTCAGCAGGTATGCCTGAAATCTCGCCAACTCGCTCCGGTGGGTACTCAAGAACCTTAGCCTTAAGTTCATCAAAGCCCTCGCAGCACCTCTGTACATACTCCCTGTCGTACAGATCTTCGGTGATAAGGACGTGCATGAGCCCGTTTATGAAGGCGATATCACTCCCGACCCTGATCGGAAAATGCTGTTTCGAAAGCTTAGCGAGAGCAGTCTTCCGTGGATCGACCACGTAGAGTTCGGCGCCGTTAGCCACCGCGTTTTTCACGAAAGTTGAGGCCACGGGATGGGCCTCGGTCATGTTCGTCCCTATAGCCAGAATAAGTTTTGCCTTGGGAAAATCGGCAAAAGAATTCGTCATTGCCCCTGAACCAAATGAGGTCGCCAGTCCGGCGACAGTTGGAGCGTGTCAGGTACGAGCGCAGTTATCAATATTGTTTGTGCCCAGGACCTCACGGAAGAATTTCTGCATATTGTAAGAGTCTTCGTTGATGCTTCGTGAGCAACTCACTCCGCCTATGGCATCGGGACCATGTGTAGCTATAATTTCCTTGAATTTGTTGGCAACGAGATCCAGAGCCTCATCCCATGAAGCTTCTCGAAAACCTCCATTCTCTCGAATGAGGGGAGTCTTGAGACGCTCCTCGGAGTAAATAAAATCATAACCAAAACGCCCTTTTACGCACAAACGGCCCTTGTTGGGGGAGCCATCCTCGACACCGGTGACCTTTATGATACGGTCGTCTTTTACATGGAGCCACAACTGGCAGCCCACTCCGCAATAAGGGCAGGTTGAGCGGACCTTCTCCATTTCCCACGATCTGGCCTGGCCAATGGCTTTCTTCTCAATAATAGCTCCGACCGGGCATGCCTGAATACATTCGCCGCAGTGTACACAATGATCATAATCGGCCAGAGGAAGCCATCCCGTGGGTAGAGGCTTCTCTTCCCGCCTTCCGTAGGGGAATGGAATGGCGTCATTGCATTGGACATCGTTGCAAGCGGCAACGCATCGACCGCAGAGTACGCACTTATTGAAGTCCCGGAAAATCATGGGGGTAGCATCATCAATTGGCCGTGGCTCGTAGGTGGCCGTCCGGGGTGCATCTTTAATCCCATATTCGTATACAAGTTCCTGTAGCTTGCAATCGCCGTTTGATTCACAAAACAGGCAGTTGTGGTCGCCATCGGCCAAGAGAAGCTCCAGCATCATTTTACGTGTCTGGACGACCAGCTCGGAGTGAGTTTCTACAACCATGCCGTCTGCGGCCGGTGTAGCGCAGGCCGGCAGCAACCTGTCGGCTCCATCGACTTCCACCACGCATACGCGACAAACACCTTTGTGATCAGCAGCCTGAAGGTAACACAGGGTCGGAATTTCCACTCCATTTTCCTGGGCTACATCTAGAATGGTATCTCCCGGATTGAAAGAGATATTTTTCCCATTCAAAGTCATTGTATTCATTGAAAAACCTCCAAACAGTTTAATGGAAACCTACCAGACTTCACCGTAAGCGACGTCAATGTAACGTTCCTCCAGTTTGACCTTATGCCCCTGCTCCATCGCTGCTAGGTTCTCGAAAAGTTTTTGGGCAAACTCTAAAGTAGAATCCTTAGCTAGTTTCCGGTACATTTTCATGGCCGCTTCTTCATTTTTCATGGCAACATTGAAGACATCCGCTATTGTCATTGCATCTGTTAGTCTTGTCTGCTCAACCGATTCAGAAACTTTATAATCAGAGACTTGCTTGAATTGCAGTAATGTATTTTTATTGTTCAAAGCTCCTTCCAATATCTCCCGGTGGTTCTTTTCCTCCACCGCAAAACCGACAAACAATTCTTTCATTGCGTCTTTGGTTGTCCTCGCCGCAACTTCTAAATAAAAGGTTTCAGCTTCAATTTCTCGATCAATAGCAAATTGGATAATCTCTATAAAATTATTCATTTGTTTCCTTAAATTTAAAAAGAGTTTAACCTATTAGGATCTTTCAGACAATTTAGCAAAGATCAACATTTTTTTTCATCGATAGTGTTGCATTCCCTCTTCAATTTTTTTGTCATTTGTCCCTTTAAGCTTCATCAGGTGTTTTTTTTCTTTAATCTGAAATGAGGTCTGAATCGATTTTACCAATCAAAGTAGTAGCGCACTATCGATTGATGCCTTGACCGAATCAGAAGCACGCAAAATACACGCACTCATACTTCACTATTTTACATAATCGTTCAATAAAAATATTATCCCGCCAGGCTCTGCGGTCATCCATACTACAGGGTAATGAGTAGAATGTTTTTGGGAGGGTAGAGAGGGATTGTGGTTTCGTGAAGTCTTGCAAACGGAGTATTGCTGGATTGTCATCAGACTTACGAGCATTATCCGTGATCCAAAATAATTACTGCCGGTTCCTTGTATAAAATCATTTTTTCAACATATAATCAGGAAAAGGCTATCAGTTGCCGAACTATTGCTGATTTTTGGCAAGGGTGACATATTTTTTTATGTCGATCCGCAAACATTAATGATCCCGATGTGGAGGTCTGTATGCTCAACAGATTTTCAGTAAAAGGGAGAATGTATTTAATAATTCTCGCCATTTTTGCTCTCTTTCTGGTCATGGTGTTTTTTACCGTGCAGAGCGGCAATCGGGTCAAGGCTTTGGGCCTCGACAAGACCGGCGAGGTCATGTTGGCTGATCAGAAGGCTAAACTGCAAGTAGCCAGTCATTCTCTTGCCCTGGTGGTTGGTCATGCAATTGAGAAAATAGACAACGCTGAGAAAAAGATTGAGAGTGTTCGAGCTCTGGTTGACGATATTCGCTTTGAGGAAGACAAATCGGGCTATTTTTTCGTTTATCAAGGAACGACATGTGTAGCCTTGCCTCCAAAGAAAGAATCTCAAGGGAAAGATATGGGGGAGACAAAGGACAAAAACGGCGTCTACCTTGTCCGTGATTTGCAGGCCAAGGCCTTCGGCGCTAACAGGAATTGAGCCACTTTTGCTAATGAAAACTGAGCCAGTGAGTGCGCAGCAGGGAGTGTCTTGAGGGAGAGGAAAGAGCGATACGGGTGGGTCAGGTGAGATGAGATTTGCTGA
>Ga0209697_10001498_pt1 | contig 35791 bp, 30 predicted proteins | sample AliMusrvi5mmetaG_FD_184115 | JGI IMG/M metagenome (GOLD analysis project Ga0209697, IMG submission 184115) | Freshwater lake bacterial and archeal communities from Alinen Mustajarvi, Finland, to study Microbial Dark Matter (Phase II) - Alinen... | ecosystem: Environmental > Aquatic > Freshwater... | reverse complement strand
TCTCCATTCTTGACCAGTTTGGGGTGGATGTACTCGATATCGGCCGCACTTTCAACGATCGTAAGGAAGACTGGATCCCTACCACGCTTGCCAACGGCGATCCAGCCTACTATCCCAAGTGGTTCAGGCCAACAAAACTGGAGGATGGCTCCTTCGTGACATACGACGACGATGGTAAAAGTATTTTATCACGTATGCCCGTCGGAGCCACGTTCTTTGACCAAACCTATTTCCCATATGCAGACGGATACCCCGAAAATTATGCCGATCTGGATGCCGAGATGAACCGAATCATGTGGGCCCGTGATGCACACAGTCCCTGGGACCATGCAGGAGAAGATGATTTCTGGGAACAGCTCCGCGAGCGAACACTAAAACTGAGACAAAGTTCCGACAAGGCCTTACTGGTGGTTTGTGGGTGCAATCTTTTTGAATGGGGAACTTTTCTCAGAAGAATGGACAATTTTTTGATGGACCTGATCTGTGATCCAGAGAACGTGGAAAAATTGCTGGATCAGCTTCTGGAAAGACACCTGAAAACGCTTGAAAAGGTGTGCAAAGCCGTTGGCGATATCGTTGATATCATTCGCTTCGGAGATGATCTTGGCATGAGTTCCGGCCCATTTATGGATCTCGAAACCTACCAGAATCTCTTCAAACCCAGACACAAAATACTGTGTGATTATGTTAAATCACACAGTAATATGCGGACTTTCATTCATTCCTGTGGTTCAATTTCACTCTTCATGCCAGACATGATCGAGGCAGGTATTGATGTTTTTAATCCGGTTCAGACCAATGCTTACAACATGGCCCCTGATTATCTGAAAACAGCATTCGGTCAGAATTGCACATTCTGGGGTGGTGGCATCGAAACCGTAGGCACCTTAAACAATGGTTCGCCGGACCAGATCCGCAATCAGGTTTTTGAAAGGCTGGAGCTATTTTCGAAGGGCGGAGGTTTTGTCTTCAATACGGTGCACAATATTCTGCCGGATGTTCCGCCGGAAAATATCGTGGCCATGTTTGATGCGGTGAAAGAATTCAACAATAGAAATTTAATTGACTAAGAATTTAAATTTTCAAATGAAAGCCAGAAGCCTGATTGGACTTGTTGTCCTGATTCTTATTTCTTTAAGTGCAACTTATGCCGGCACAAAATCACAAAAAAGACTCAGAAGAGATTTTTGTAAGCTGAAATTTGGCATGTTTATCCATTTCAACATGGGTACATTTCATGAAAAGGAGTGGGTTGAACCCGGACAGGATTCACACTCCTTCAATCCCGTAAAACTCGACTGCTACCAATGGGCCGATGCAGCCAGGAGTGCCCACATGAAATATGCTGTGCTCACCACCAAGCACCACGATGGTTTTTGCTTGTGGGATAGCAAGACCACCACCTATGATGTTGCATCCAGCGCTATTGCTGGCCGCGATGTTGTCAGGGAGTTCTGTGAGGCCTTCCGAAGCCGTGGTATTGAACCTCATTTCTATTTTTCGATCTGGGATAGGACCATGGGTATTGAGAAGGAACTTCATCCAAAAGACCTGATCATTATCAAGGAACAGTTGAAGGAATTGCTGACCAATTATGGAAAGATTGGCTCGATTACTTTCGATGGATGGGGTAATTGCGGGACTGTATGGAAACAATCGGACAGGGACGAAATTTATAATTATGTCAAATCACTCCAGCCGGAACTGCTGATCACAGATCATTACCAGTTGCGCAGGGGATTGCCACAGGATTCGGTATACAAGAATGTGGATTTTTTCCATTATGAAGAGCCCTGGAACGATGAATGGGCTCCACCCGGAAACAAGTATGCCGCCCAACAAGGTCCAACCATTCAAAGCGCCTGGTTTTGGAAGCAAAAGTTCCCGAAGGAAAAACTCATGTCTGTCGACAACATTGTCAACAGGCATCTGGCTATCCTGAAGAAAAGAAACTGTAACTTTCTGCTTAATTGTGCTCCAAACAGGGATGGCTTAATGGATGATAATGTGCTAAATCGTCTTGCAGAAGTTGGTAAGGAATATTAAAAATATTGAGATATAATTATTTAAGAGATATGTTTTAATCTCCAAAAATGGATCGAAATGAAAAAAATTAATATTATTCTGATACTTGTACTTTCAATTTTTACTTCATTTGGACAAAATTCGACCAATAACAAGCAAAGAATTGAAGACTGGAAAGATGCCCGCTTCGGGATGTTTATCCATTGGGGACCCGTAACCCTAAAAGGCACAGAGATTGGCTGGTCACGTGGACGAGAAGTTCCTACCGAGGAGTATGATCAACTTTACAAGCAATTCAATGCTCCGCTGTTCGATGCCAATAGATGGGTGACCATTGCCAAGGCAGCTGGAATGAAATACATCATCCTGACAACCAAACACCACGATGGATTCTGCTTGTGGAATACACGGCAAACAGACTTTAATGTGATGCATGCTCCATTGGGAAGGGATGTCGTCAAGGAACTTGCTGAAGCCTGTAAAAAGCAGGGTATTGCCTTTGGTACCTATTATTCTACAACCGACTGGCACAACCCCGATTTTCCGTTAACAAGTCCGGGCGGCACAATAACCAGACCCACCTACGATCTGGATGCCTACACCACCTACCTGAAAAAGCAAGTCGCCGAACTATTGTTGAACTATGGTCCACTTTTCGTACTTTGGTTCGATGTCCCCCAGCGATTCGATGCAATCCGTGGTCAGGGTGTAATTGATTTTGCCCACACTATTCAGCCCGATATCATCATCAATAACCGTACCGGAGCCAAGGGTGATTTTGATACGCCCGAACAGCGTGTTGGTGGTTTCCAGAATGATCGGCCCTGGGAAAGTTGCATGACGATAGCCAACCAGTGGGCATGGAAACCAAATGACGAAGTCAAAACACTGGAGCAGTGTCTGCACACCTTGATCCGTACCGCTGGTGGTGACGGAAACCTGCTGTTTAATGTTGGGCCAAAACCTGACGGCACCATCGAACCCTTACAGGTCGATCGTTTGGAAGAGATGGGGAAATGGCTTGGGAAATATGGCTATTCCATTTACGGCACCCGCGGTGGTCCTTTCAAACCCACCGACTGGGGGGTAAGTACCCGTAAGGGAAACACCATCTATCTGCATATTCTCAAATGGAATGGCAAATCGGTGAGAATTGAATTGCCTGATTTTGGAGTGGAAATTAAAAATTGTAAGCTGGCGACCGGCGGAAAAATCAAAGTCAGTAAAAAAGCGGATAAAACAATACTGGAATTTGCAGGTGAATCCTTGCAACCTATCAATACCCTTGTTGAGATTGAAACAACAGGCAGCGTGATGAGCATTAAACCAATGGAAATCAGCTCCCAATCCCTGACATACAACAAAAAGGCGACAGCGTCCAGTAATCCTGATCCGCACTGGAGAGGGATCACTTCCATCAACAATGGTGACTGGGTCGGTCAATACTGGGCACCTGCCAAGGATGACAAGACTCCATGGGCAGAAATCGATCTGGGTAAAGCGGAAAAGATATCCAAGGCCATTATTTATGAAAAAGGTAATGCCATCAACGCTTTTGAAATCCAGTACTTGACAGGGAAAAGTTGGAAGACAGTTTATGTAGGGAAATCGATAGGTAACAGGGCTGAAATCATTCTTCCCAAATTTACTGCACAAAACGTCAGGCTTGTTCTAAATGATTTTTCTGGTATCCCAGGAATCTATGAATTTGTGCTGTTGTAATCGCTCAAAATAAAATCAAGGTGAAACACCCCTTTCTGTTTTTCTTGCCATTTCGCTTCTTATCACAAACTTTCTGAACCAACAATAAATACAACTACCAATGAGACGATTCGGACAACTAATCGGAGTGGATCCGGCCCTTCTGGAAACTTATAAGAGTTACCATGCTGCGGTATGGCCAGAAGTCCTTGAAATGATCAAAGCATGCAATATTTCCAATTATTCCATCTACTACAAAAACAACATGTTATTTGCCTACATGGAATACACAGGGGATGATTTTGCCGCAGATATGGCTAAAATGGCTGCTGATCCTAAAACGCAAGAGTGGTGGGCCATCATGGAACCCATGCAGAGACCCGTATCCAGTCGTGCTGCAGGTGAATGGTGGGCAAACATGGAAGAAGTATTTCACCTGGAATGATTCTTTAATTCATAATTTTAGTGAGGATCCGAATAATAAGCCAGCTGAAATCATCTTTTCTGAATTTGCCCGAATAAACTGCTGCTGATAGGTACCAGGAGTGCACCCGGTCTGTCGTTTGAACCTTCGGTTGAAATTGGAAATATTGTTGAAGCCACTCTCAAAACAGATCTGGGAGATCGAAAAATTATTCTCTATCAATAGTTTACAGGCGTACCCAATCCGCATTTCCGTCACGAAATGGCTGAAACCTTTTCCCGTCTTCTCCTTGAAATAGCGGCAAAAGGCTGCTGTCGCCATTCCTGCCTTATTGGCAACTTCCTCCTCCGAAATCTTTCGCTGGTAATTGGTGGTGATAAAATGCAGAATCTTGTCGAGTCTTTGCCCTACCTCCTTTTGTTCTTCCAGCACATTGGACTTGCTCGCCAGAATCCGGTAATGTTCCGATCGTGCCATATAATCCATCAGTTTGATGAAATGGAGGATTCTTTCCAATCCATCTAATTTCAGCAAACGCTTCATCATTTTTCCCATTTTTTCATTGGCAGGATGACTGAAATGGATGCCCTTGGACGACCTTTTCAGCAGTTCGTTGATCGCGTGAAATTCAGGGTAGAATTGGATCTCTTCCCGGAAGAAATCTTTGTGAAACTGGACCACAATGGCATTGACTCTGGATTCCAACCCGGATTCACCGGGGTTGTCACTCTTCCAGAAATGGGGAAGGTTGCTACCCAACAGGGTGATGTCGCCTTCCTGGTAAGTTTCAACGCTGTCTGCTACAAACCGCTTGCCGGAACTTTTAAGGATGTACACAATCTCGAATTCACTGTGGAAATGCCATGGATAGGTGAAATGGGGAAAATCATCCCACTTCACCTTCAAAAGGGAAAGCGGTGCAAAGCTCACCTGTTCATGCATCATCTTCATGGAAAGTATTTTTGATATTTTGTAAAAATAGTACAATTGATTATTAAAATAGTACTGGCACAATTATTTGCCATTGAGTAGTTTTGATATTAATTTCCCGGCGTTAAGAACCATTCTTCAAGCCGATAGATGTTACCAATCAAAACTGAGAAACAGATGAATGCTTTTGAAGTAAAAAATCCGGACTTTGAACTGAGCCCTTTCACAGGGATGACTAAAAAACATTATGTAGAACTGGCCAAATACTTATTGACAAGGGCTTTCAGCCACGTGGATTCGCTCGATATGCCGCTGACTTTCCCCACTGTACCGGGCCATACTTATCCCCAACCAGGTGCTCCGGACTGGCGTTACAGTTCGGCCGATTTTGAGGCACTCGAGCGTACCTTCACGCTTGCTGCCCCGTTGATTCATCTGGATCCGGAGACGACCATCCGCAACATCAACTTGAGGGACTATTACAGTCTGCATTTCTACAACGCTTTTACACCCGGACACGTCAATACTTTACCATTACCGGAAGAGTTGCCTGATTCGAATTACCAGTTCACCTGCGAGTTTGGCGGGTTGTTCAAAACCTTGCTGCTGATGCCTGAAACCATCTGGTTTCAATATTCCAAACAACAGCAGGACGAAATGGTGGTCACTATCTCCAAATGGGCACATCACCGCACCACCCAAAACAATTGGCGGATCTTCAACATTACCGCCCTCTCTTTCCTGAAGAAATATGGTTATGAAATTGATGAGGAGTTGCTGAAGAGTCATCTGCTGTGGGTGGTTTCCTACCATTCGGGAGATGGCTGGTACCTTGAGCAGACTTACAACTACTATTCCATCAGTCTTTTCATCGTCTATACTACCATTTGGAACCGGACCTTCGGAGATGAATATTATCCCGAAATTGCTGAAATTATTGAGAAATCGGCCTGCAAGCTGATGGAGTCGGTTACCGGATTTTTTGCCAGAGATGGCTCGATCAACATGTGGTCCAGAAGTATCTGTTACCGCACCTGGGTTTCTGGCGCCTTTCCGGTGGCTTTCATGCTGAAGGAGAAAACGCATCTGGATGCCGGCTGGGCCAGACGGCTCTGCTCCGGTTCACTGCTTCAGTTTGTCACCCGCGAAGAATTTTTCCACAACAATATTCCGAGTCTTGGATTTTACGGAACGAAGGGATACATGGTGCAAAACTACAGTTGCGCAGGCAGTCCATTCCTGATGTTTCTTCCCTTTATTTGCCTGGCCTTGCCGGATAATTCGCCCTTCTGGAGTGCCACGGAAAATGAAGGTGACTGGGAGAATCTTGGTAACGGATCGAAAAGGACGATTCTGGAAAACCCAGGATTGGTATTAGTAAATCACGGTAAAACTGGTACTTCCGAGATCCTACCCGGTAAGGTATACTACGATGATCCGAACTATTCCAAACTGGTGTACAACACCCATTTCCCGTGGGAAGATCAAAATCCAAATGGAGGAACATCGATGGAGTACAGCTTCCGCAGTCAGGATCCACGGGATGTGAGGGGGGATGACGTGAACTTCTATCTTACGGGCCAGGCCTTTGCCAATGATGCAGCAAAAAACAGGAGCTACACCCACTCACAGAGCATGCTCTACAATGGGGTCAGGCAGGATGTTTTGTATCGTCAGGCCATTATGCGGAAACCACCAAACAATGGGGTGGGATACATCATAGATCTTGCCGAAATAACCATTCCGGGCGGGGTTATCCGGGTGGATCGTACCAGGCTTGCCTTTGAACACGAATTAACCTTTGGTCATTTCGGTTTGCCCCATCTCAACGGAGCAAAAGCAGAGGTGAACCAATTTGAAGAAGGAACCAAAAAGGTCATTACGGCCGCGATTCCCGGTAGGCGAGTTGCCCTGATTGTCTATCAGGGTTGGGATACGCTCAATACCCTGGTGCATGGAAACCGAAATGCCGAGGCGGAGGAGAGTACTGTCATTTATGCCCACAGAAAGCGAATGGCCAAGAATCCTGCTATGGAACTGATGATCATGGTGCTGTTGCACAAGACAGACGACAGTGAATGGACTGAGGAGGAGTTATCACCCATCCGGGAAATCAAAATTCGAGAGGTAACCTCCACCTATTCGGCCATGGGTGCCTCGTTGACTCTTTTCAACCAGGAGCAATTTGAGATAGATTTTAAGGATATTGACGGAAAGCGCTCCTGCTAATTCTCATTTCAATGCAAAAACCTCTTTCTTGTGATTCTGATCCTTTTTCAGAATTGACGCAATCCTTGCAGTGGGAAGTGAGATAACCTGCAGATATTGGTGCGTTTTTTTTGTCGGATTGGATATCATCTTCACTATTTTTCAAATTGCCGGATCCGGAAAGGAATAAATTTCCCAACATAAAAATTATTACTTTTAGGTGCATCAATTTTGTCAGGGAAGGCAGAATAAGACCAAGGGTAGAATATGTTGAAGAATTATCTTCCCTTTGTGCAATGATTGGTCTTCACGGGCAAGGATGAACCCTGTAAATAAAAGAGCATAGCGATGCAAAGATTAAATTTGATTTACCTGCGCAGGTATGAAAGTAACCTGACCGTTTTCATACTTGCCCTCTTACTTATCCTGTTAATAAGTTACTTCGATTATGTTACAGGTCCTGATTTGTCGTTCTCCTTTTTTTACCTGATTCCTATTTCCCTTTTTGCAATTTACCGGAACACATCTTATGTTTATGTGTTGGTGTATGCGCTAATTGCATCGGTACTTGGTTTTTTAGCGGAACATATAGGTCGTGGAAATTCTGACCTTTTCCTGACCGTGTGGAATTCGGTGGTAAGGTTGTCAACGTTTATTCTGCTAGGATTGTTGTTGGTGTATCTGAAAGAGAAACTTAAGGAGCTGCGTGTGACCAACGCCAATCTAAAGCAGTTGAACGAAGAAAAGAATATTATTTTGGGTACGGCTGCTCACGATTTGAGAAACCCAATTGCCGGGATCTATTCATTTTCGAATTTGCTGACGAATGATTTTGCAGATCAGCTAAATTCTGAAGCACTTGAAATTGTGGAAATTATAAAATCAACAAGTCACAATTCCTTGTTTATTCTGCAAAATTTGCTGGATGTATCGAAAATTGAATCCGGTCAGGTTGCGATGAATTTAAAGAATCAGGATTACCTCTCTTTTCTGCAACACCAGATCTCTGTTAACCGCATCCTGGCAAAACACAAAGAGATCAGTATTTCTTTTCATTATCCGGTAGTTGAAATAGCACTTCTGTTCGATGAACATTATCTGAGCGAAGTGGTAGACAATCTTCTTTCCAATGCCATTAAATATTCCAATAAAAATACGGAGATCGTGGTGAGAGTATCCCAGGACAATGGGAAACAAATTCTTACGGAGGTGATTGACCAGGGACAGGGAATTCTGGCAGAGGAACAGCAGAAGCTATTCAATTACTTTCAGACGACGAGTAGCCGGCCTACAGGCGGTGAGCAAAGCACCGGATTAGGTTTAGCCATTGCGAAGAAGATCGTTGTTTTGCACGGTGGAGAGATTGGATTGAAAAGCGTTCCAAACGAGGGTTCTACGTTCTATTTTTTATTGCCTGTCAGATAATTGGTATTAGAAAAATTGCGGTTGTAAATTACTTTCCGAACAAAAGCAGCCATTTGGTTTCCCTGCAGCGGTTTATTGCGGATATCTTCTCCAAAATTTCACATTTGAATTTATTTTAATGGATGTAGGTCGGCACAAGTTTGGAATGTAAAACTACCAGCCACCGTTAAACCCATGCTTTAAGGCTTTGCCGTAATTTTCAAGATTGAACTCATAAAGAAAGGGAGCTTTATGCGCCCCGCCGGTTTTGCGCTCCTCCAGTTTGCAAAGAATGTCGTAGGAGAGCATTTTGCGCTGAAAATTTCTTCGGTCCAGTTCTTTTCCCAGAATGGTTTCGTACAATTTTTGCAGTTCAGGCATGGTAAACCGGTCGGGTAACAGGTTGTACCCAATGGGTTGATAGTTCAGCTGCAGACGCAGGGTTTCCAGTGCCTTGTCCAGAATCTGGTTGTGATCCAATATCAATAAATCAATATCCTCAAGCGACTTCCAATGGCAGAGGTCGGAAAATAGATCCGGCGTTGGTTCTGCTTTAGAAAAATCGACAAGTGCGTAAAAGCCCACGGAGATGAACCGCTGGTTGAACCAACTGCTGTCATCAATGGCTCCCGAATCCAGCAAATCCTGAACTCCGGGATTGGTGTTGGAGCGATCAGGACTGCTGAACACTTTGAATTGCTTAAGAAAAATGTGGTCCAAACCTGTGCGTTCCCTAAGGACGCGTGAAGCAGCTATTTCGATGGATTCATCCAGTAAAACAAAACCGCCGGGCAAAGCCCAATCTTTGGTGCGCTTCATGCGAAGGAGCAAAACCTTCAATTGGGAGTCGTGAAAACCAAAGACGACACAATCAAGTGATATATGTTTGAGCAACTGAGTCTCGTCAAGGTGGGAGCTTCTGTTCACGGTTTATATGTTTTACAACAAAAATAGCACTTTATTCTTCCCGATTTTTGATTTATGTAAGAAAAAGATTATTATTGTGTCATAAAGACGCAATAATTTACCGCTTTCTGAATCAGAAAATTATAATGATGAGAAAACAATTTTATTTCCTGATAGCCATACTGGTTATGACTGGTTTGAACCTGTATGGGCAGCAAGCCCTGCAGCGTCCTGCCGATATTGTGTCACCTGAAGTAAGGGAAGACCACACAGTAACTTTTCGCTTCATGGCTCCCGACGCCAGGGAGGTGAAGATCTCAGGCGATTGGATGCCATCCCAGAGTTGGATTCCAGGGAAGGAACTCATGGTCAGGGATGAAAAGGGGCTGTGGACTTATACGACGGCTGCATTGCCTTCCGATTTGTATGGATACTCTTTTTCCGTAGATGGATTGAAATCGACAGATCCAAACAATGTTTACCTGATCCGCGATGTGGCTTCGGTGACCAATGTTTTTATCGTGAAGGGCGACAAGGGTGATCTTTACAGTGTCAATAAGGTGCAGCACGGTTCGGTTACCCGGAGGTGGTACGACTCACCAGGAAATGAAATGCAACGTAGGGTCACTATTTACACACCAGCTGGTTACGAAACCAGTAAGGCTAAATATCCGGTACTTTACCTCTTGCACGGCATGGGTGGAGACGAGGAGGCCTGGATCGCTTTGGGCCGGACATCACAGATTCTTGATAATTTGATCGCCCAGGGGAAAGCGAAACCGATGATCGTCGTAATGACCAACGGCAATGTGGCCCAGGAAGCGGCTCCCGGTGAATCGAGTATGGGTCTTTACAAACCCACTATGCAGTTGCCAAATACCATGGATGGCAAATTTGAAGAGACTTTTCCCGATGTGATTAAGTTTATTGAGAGCAACTACCGTGTAAAAGCTGAAAAGTCGGGTCGTGCCATCGCGGGGCTCTCGATGGGTGGCTATCATTCCCTTCATATTTCGAGGTATTATCCCAATATGTTCGATTATGTAGGCCTTTTCTCGGCAGCCATCATCCCCAACGACAAGGCAACCTCCAAAGTATACGAAAATCTGGACAAGAGCCTTGCACAGCAAAATGCAAACGGATATAAGCTTTACTGGATTGGGATTGGCAAAGCCGATTTTCTATTTAAAAATGTGACCGATTACAGGGCAAAACTCGATGGAATCGGAATGAAATACACCTACCGGGAGAGCGAAGGCGGTCATACCTGGACCAATTGGCGGGTTTATCTATCAGAATTTGTTCCATTACTTTTTAACTAAATATCGATGATTATGAAGATCAAATGGTTTGATTCAATGCGTTTGTGTGGAGTCCTGCTTTCTGTTTTTGCAGTAGTGGTCCTCCTGCCGGTAAGTTCTGCCGGGGCGAATGGTCCGGAAGACAAAAAGATTCAGGATATTGTGGCAAAGATGTCACTTGAACAGAAGGCTCAGTTGGTAATTGGTACAGGAATGTTTTTCGAGTTGCCTGATTCAATTAAGAAGAAAATGCCACCAGGATTTGGGGGCGAGGTCAATTCGAAGGATCCGGCCTATAATAAAATGGTGAATGAGGTACGGAAATATCTTCCGGGAGCAGCTGGCGTTTCTGCTGAGTTCAAGGATTTGGGCATCGCTGCCCAGGTTTTGACAGATGGTCCTGCCGGAATCCGCATCCAGCCCTTGCGCAAGGGTGAAACGAAAACCTATTATTGTACAGCTTTCCCGATTGCTACGGTACTCGCCTCCACCTGGGACACGGAACTCGTCTACAAGGTAGGACAATCCATGGGCAATGAGGTCAAGGAATATGGTTCCGATATTTTACTTGGGCCTGCGCTGAACATCCAGCGTGATCCGCTTTGCGGCCGTAATTTTGAATACTATTCCGAGGATCCGCTTATCGCAGGCAAGATGGCAGCTGCGATGGTCAATGGCATCCAATCCAATGGGGTGGGAACTTCTATCAAGCACTTTGCCGCCAACAACTCGGAGACCAACCGCATGACGGTTAATACTTTTGTGAGTGAAAGAGCCTTGCGCGAAATATATCTGAAGGGATTTGAAATCGCCGTGAAGGAGTCTCAGCCCTGGACGGTCATGTCTTCCTACAACAAGGTCAATGGTACTTATACCTCCGAAAGCAACGATTTACTGACTAAGATTTTGAGGAATGACTGGGGTTTCAAAGGTTATGTGATGACAGACTGGGGTGGTGGCAGCGATGTCGTTGCCCAGATGAAAGCCGGAAACGATATGATCCAACCTGGTCAAACTAAACAGAGTGATGAGCTGGTCGCTGCCGTGAAAGCCGGCAAGTTGGATGTGAAAATTCTAGACAGGAATGTAGGCAGAATTTTAAGAATCATGTTGAAAGCCCCTCGTTACAATAAATACAATTTTTCCAACAGCCCGGACCTGAAAGGCCATGCGGCCGTGACTCGTCAGGCTGCTACCGATGGAATGGTTTTGCTGGAAAATAAAAATAGTACCCTGCCGATTGCTTCCGGGGTTAAGAATATTGCAGCCTTTGGAAATACTACCTACGACTTTATCTCTGGTGGCACAGGCAGTGGGGATGTAAACGAAGCTTATACCATCTCATTGATCGAAGGTCTCAGCAATGGCGGATATACTGCAGTTGGAGAATTGAAGGCATCCTATGATTCGTATGTCAGGGAGACCATCGCAAAAAGAGGACCGTCTAAAAATCCGTTTGCATTTATGGGTGCCAAGGATCCGGTTCCTGAAATGCCCGTAACTCCTGCATTGGCTGCAAGTATGGCCGAAAAGGCAGATATGGCGCTGATTACCCTGGGTCGTATCTCGGGTGAAGGGATCGACAGAACGGCTACGGAGGGCGATTTTTACCTGACAGCCACTGAAAAGGAGATGATCAAAAATGTCTCCGAAGCATTTCACGCGAAGGGGAAAAAAGCAGTGGTCATTCTCAATGTCGCCGGTGTGATGGAGGTTGCCAGCTGGCGAAACCTGCCGGATGCAATTTTGCTTGCCTGGCTACCTGGCCAGGAGGGTGGAAATTCGGTCGTGGATGTTCTCTCTGGGAAAGTCAATCCTTCCGGAAAACTGGCAGTCACTTTCCCCAATTCCTATAAAGACACACCTTCTGCAAAAAATTTCCCTGGTATTGCCGAGAAATCGGACAAGGTTGACAAAGCCGACGACCTATCCGGTTTCTCATTTATGCGCCGTAAACCCTGGCAAGTGACCTACGAAGAGGATATTTATGTGGGATATCGCTATTATTCCACTTTTAAAGTTCCGGTAACCTATGAGTTTGGTTACGGTCTATCCTATTCCACGTTTCAATTCAGCAACCTGAAGGTCAATGCCGCCAATTTTACCGGTGAGCTTACTGCCACTGTTGAGGTGAAAAATACAGGAATCGTTGCAGGCCGCGAAGTGGCTCAGGTGTATGTCAGTGCTCCTTCAGGCAAATTGGACAAACCAATAGAAACGCTGGTTGCATTTTCCAAATCCAAATTATTGAAACCTGGTGAATCACAAACCCTGAGTTTCAAGATCGCAACCAAAGATATTGCCTCTTTTGATGATACTACTTCAGCCTGGATTGCCGAGGCTGGTGAATACAAATTGAAGGTTGGCGATTCCTCGCTGGCCATCAGCCAAACTGCAGTTTTCACGCTTGCCAAAACCCTGGAAGCAGGAAAAGTATCGAAAGCTTTGGTCCCAACTGTGAAAATCAACAAATTGATTCCGATTGCCTCAAAATAAGCGTCGAAGCTATGGTTTAAAAAAAGCTCACCGGGTGACTCTGAGTCACCCGGTGAGCTTTTTTTTTATATCAACTTTCTATAGAGCAAATCAGTAACTGAGTCCTTCTCCAAACTTAAACAATGCATATCCTTTTGGTTTCATGAATCCGGGCACATCCGACTGATTGTCAAGCACAGCCTGATTGGAAACCGGTGTAGTGATGGGCATCTTGCCGCTAGGGTTGAAATTGCCACTCACCACATCCAAAAGCGCATCCTTTGTGGTGCCAAAGGTGGCCAGCACCGTTTTCAGGTTTCCTTTGTCTATCTCGTCGATCACCCAGGGTGAGCTGAAATTGATGGCCAAAATGGTTGGCTTGCTGCTTGTCAGTTGGTTGATGTGTGCGATATCAACTTTGTTTTTGGAAAGGTTAAGTAAGATGGGAGTACCGGTCGACCCAAACAGGCTTCCAGCATTCGGAATCAGCCATACCAGTACTACATCAGCTTCTTCCGGGGTGGAGACAAAATCAAGGTTCCATTTGTTGGGCTCCGGTTTGACCACAGAAATAGGATTTTTTGTTTTCCCGTTGTCATAATAAGTTTCGAAATAGACTTTGACTTTTTTTGAAAGTGGAAGCGTTTTGCTTTCGTTCCGGAGCAAAACAATGGATTTGCGAAGGGCCAGGTCCCCCATTTTCTGGAATTCAGGATTACCTACCAATTTCAGGGCAGCCTCAGGGTCGACATAGGGATTCTCAAATAAACCGAGCTCGAACTTTTCTTTGAGCAATTTTTCGACGGATTCATCGATTCGTTTCTCTGAGACCAAACCAGTCTTAACGGTTTCGATAAGCAAGGCAGGATTTGCGCTTCCCGAGAAAATGTCGACTCCACTTTGGATGGCTTTTTGGTATCTCTGGAGAATGGAAAGGTTTTGAACACCCCAGGGCATCATGTCTATTGGACCCGTATCTGAGTTGATAATTCCCTTAAATCCCAATTTTTTACGCAACAAATCCTTGATAATTCCCTCGTTGTAGGAGAATCCTACCTCTTCGAATTTGGTTTTGATGGGCTTTGCATAATATGGCATGATGGCAGAAGTACCTGCATCAATTGCTGCTTTGAAGGGTTTGAGATGATACTCAAACATCCCACCCGGATAGTGCTGATCCTGTCCCCATTCGAAGTGCGGATCCTGTCCCTCTACCTGCGGACCGCCGCCCGGAAAATGTTTGGTCGTCAGGGCTACGGAATGAGTGCCAAGTTTATTGCCTTGAAAACCTAGGACAATCTCTCTGATCATTCCAGAAACCAAATCAGCGTTCTCGCCAAAAGTTCCTTCTATCCGCATCCATCTTGGTTCCGTGGCCAGATCGGCCATGTACATGTAACCTTTGCGCAGGCCGACTGCGCTCCATTCCTGGGCGGCAATTTCGGCAAACTCACGGGTCAGTTTCAGATCGTTCATCGCAGCCAGCCCCAGTTCTCCGGGCCATTTGGAAAAAACCGTGGCTCCTACACTTAGTCCAATAGAGTTGTCCATCGTCACGTGATTGCGTGGATTGGATGCCACAATGGATGGAATGCCCAAACGTGAACTTTCCGATAATGCCTGGAGGTTATTAGACCATTCTGCCATGGTTTTGGCATCCGTATTGGCCCTCAGAATGAAGTGACGCAGGTGGTAGGTCAGCACGGCCTTGGTAGTTCCTGCGGCCGTCAGGGTTGGATTGGGCAGTGGCTTGTGGGTAAACATGTTCATGGTCTGAACAAGATCCTCTTCATTGAACCCACTGGTGATTTCCGGTTTTGGACCGTTGGCCTGAAAGGAAAAATCCCCTGCCATCCGGGTGGTGCTGATCACCATGAACCCGATTTTTTCTTCCAGGGACATTTGTGAGATCAGATCCTTGATCCGAATCTCGACTGGCAGTCGCCAATCCTCGTATTTGTCCAGTCTTTTATTTTTGTTGAGGTCCTTGAATTCCAGATTGTCTTTTTTCAGAATTTCAACATTTCGGTGACCCAGTATTGGCTGAACTGGTAATTGGCCAAATGAACCTTGAAAGCCACAGGTAAGGGTGCAAAACAGAAGGGCAACTTTAAAAACAGCGGATGCCGGTTGGATGATTTTCATCTTTTTTTGTTTGGTTTTATGAATTGAATACTTTTAACTTGTTGAAAGCGTTATTTATATTTGGAAACTCTCTCGTCTCTTATGACTCCGCTCCAATTCAATCCGAAAGCAAAATCATACGAATTTCCTTCTGAATCCTTGTAGCTACTCATGTCGCGCGGTACATCTTCCTTTTGCTCTTCCACGGTTTTCATGTTGGCAGGCATCTGAAAGGGCAGTAGGGCAGAGGGTTCGTATTTACCTGTCAAGATTTCCATCAATGCCTGATCTTGAACCCCCATATGGATCAGAATAGCTCCGGCCTCTTTTTCAATTTCAGCAAATACCATAGGATTCGAAACTTTCACCACCACGACAACGGGTTTACCCTTCATTTTAGCTTTTGTTTCCAAAACAGTCTTCATATCCTGAATGTTGGAGGCTACTACAGTTTTGCCTTTGTACGATCGGTTGAGGAATTTCTCAAATGGACTTCCACCTGCAATACTTTGTTCCCGCGCATATTCGGCCTTGTAGGGGCCATATTGAAGACTGATGGGGACATATCCATTCCCATTCATTTTCAAATCTTCCTGATTATAACCTACACCGCTTTTGGGACTGTCGATGCAGATCAGGGCGAAGTCAGCCTCCTCTGGTTTATCCGTCAGTATAAAATATTTTTTCGCAATTTCAGGATTGACTGCATCCTTCCAGCTTTCGGGGGTTGCCACACCAAACCAGTTTTTGCTGGCGGGAATTAATTTTTTGGGGATATAAGCCTTCATCTGTTTTTGAAGCGGCAGCATTTTATGGCTGTTTTTCAACAACACCACCGAACGAAGTTGTGCTTCGTAACCTGCTTTCATAAATTCAGGATTTCCAACAATTTTTTGAGTCTCCTCTGGTTGGAGGTAGGGATTCTCGAACAAACCTACCCTGAAAATATTGCGCAATAATCTTACAGCCGACTGCTCAAAACGTTTGCGCATGGATTCTTTACCATATTTGGCAATACCCATTTTGTAGGCCTCGAGCACGGGTGCCATTTCATTGTTACCGCCAAACTGGTCCACACCGGCTTCGATGGCCTTAAAATGTCGTTCTGCTTCCGATAGTTTTTCGACTCCCCAGCATTTCCCCTGAAATTGATCGACTGCCTGTACGTCTTTCGTGATCATCCAGTCGGTACAGACGACCCCGTCAAACCCGTATTTACCCCTTAACAGATCGGTAATCAGGTATTTGTTGTAGCTGTTGCCAACGTTTTCTCCATTCACAGTATCCTGCTTGTAGGAAATCGTATAGTAGGGCATCACTGCTGCCGCCATTCTGGTGGCACCAGCGAGTTTGAATGCTCCTTCTGTAAATGGTTTGAGATGATCCTTCAGATTATTTCCCGGATAGACTGCATATGCACCATAACCAAAGTGACCATCCCGGCCACCCTCTTCGGGTCCGCCACCCGGCCAGTGTTTCACCATGGCATTCACACTCTTGTATCCCCAGCCAGCACCAATTTCGTCGGTACCAGAGGAGGTCTGGAAGCCGTCGACATAAGCCCTTGCCATATCGGCCGTGAGGGAAGGACTTTCACCCATGGTGCCGTCAAACCTGCTCCAGCGTGGTTCGGTCCCTAGATCGATCTGAGGTGAAAGGGCAGTGGCAATGCCGAGGGCCCGGTATTCAGCGGCAGCTGTTTCCCCGAATTTCTTCATCAATTGTGGATCAAAGGAGGCAGCTATCCCCAAGCTTCCTGGCCACATGGATATTTTTCCACCCGCACCGGCATTGAACTCGGCATAGGAATCGCTGCCATGACGCGGATCAGAACTGTTGTTTGCAGGAATGCCCGGAATGATTCCTTCGACGAGTGCCTGCGCGTTGTTGTTCCACTGGGCCGAGATGGCCGGACTTTCCACAGAGGTAATTAGTACATGCCTCAGATGGTCTTCCGTCAGGAATTTTTTCTGTTGATCCGATAAATCACTAGATTTGGCACTACTTTCTGCAAATGGTTTGCCGTTGTAAGTTCCGCCAAATCTTCCTGTGCCACTTACAGGAATGGCCTGATGCCCGCTGTAGAGCATCAGGCCGGCGATTTGTTCTACCGACAACTTGCCAGCCAGATCACGTGCACGATCATCCACAGGTAACCGCCAGTCTTCGTAGGCATCCAACTTTCCGTTTCGGTTAAGGTCCTTGAAGGCGAAACCATCTACCGTTAGAATTTTAATTCCCGAAACTGGTGCATAGCCGAGTGTTTGTCCACCTTCGTTTTGGATCAATCGAAAGGTACCCTTGTCAACTTCCTTCCATTTTGGAGTACAGGCCAATAAAAAAACGAGTAGAAGAGCCATACCACACCTTGAAAATGATACAGGTTTCATGCTTAATTATTTATAATTAATTAAAAAAATGATAAACGGTTAAAAATTTAGACCTCCTGTTGTGATTATTTGATCGATCTGACAGGAAAGAACCTTGGTCTTTTGAAGTTCATAAGTTTGCGACAATTTACCAACTTTTTACCTGATAATCTAATCAATAAGGGATTTGATTCCAAATAAATTATGGCATGACAATTGTTAGGTGACAGCTGTAAAACCATTTTTCAAGTTGTTTCCTTATCACTTAATTTTGGATGAATTCCAACAAAATACACTGATATTCAATGGCTTTTGTTTTGATTCAGAAAAGCGCTAAATTTGTATGATAAGGTGAGATCTCCGGCTAATCACAAATTCGGAAAGTCCTTCCCCGCAAAACGAATGGCAAAATCAAAAATTATCTGGATCACAGGTGCCTCCTCGGGCATTGGAGCAGCACTTGCCCTCCATTGGGCTTCAGCAGGCATTCAATTGGTTCTATCAGGAAGAAACCGGGAGCAGCTTGAAATGGTTGCAGAAAAATGTCAGGACAAAGGAGCCGCAACCCGGATCATAGTATTTGATCTTACTGTTCCCGAAGAAGTGGCTGATGCAGTAGTTTCCTTTCAAACCGAATATCCCCGTCTTGATATTTTAGTGAATAATGGTGGCATCAGCCAACGGTCCATGTTGATAGACACTCCGGTAGAGGTTGCTCGCAGGATCATGGAGGTCGATTTTTGGGGACACGTGGAACTGACCCGGCAATTACTTCCATTTATGATGAAGACTGGAGGCTGCAACCTGGTCGTAATTAGCAGTTTAACTGGTCTGTTTGGCTTTCCGATGAGGTCAGCCTATTCTGCAGCCAAGCACGCCCTTCACGGATTTTTTGAAACACTTCGCCTGGAGCATTTCAAGGACCATATCTACGTGACCATGGTATGTCCCGGTATGATCCGAACCAACATATCCCTTCATGCCCTAACTGCTTCAGGGAGCGAACATGGATTGATGGACAAGGGTCAGGAAAATGGGGTCTCCGCTGAAAAATGTGCTGAAATAATCGCGAAAGCTGTTCAAAAGAACCGTAAAGAGGTGATTATTGGAAAAAAAGATGTAATTATGCCTTATCTAAAACGATACGTTCCATGGCTTTTTTACAAAATTGCTCATAGAATAGATCCGCTTGGTGATTATTAATGAGTGATGTTATGGAAGGTATTGTAGTGAGTGGGATTCAACAACTGGGTATCGGTGTTGAAAATGTATCTGAAGCCTGGAAATGGTACCGTAAACATCTCGGAATGGACATCAAGGTGTTCGATGATTCAGCCACTGCTTCCCTGATGTTGCCCTATACCGGGGGTTTGCCCAGAAATCGGCATGCAGTGCTCGCGCTCAATATGAACGGTGGCGGAGGCTTCGAAATCTGGCAATATACCGACCGGATTCCTCAACCTCCCTCCTTCACACCGGCTCTCGGTGATCTGGGAATCTTTGCCGCGAAAATCAAAACCCGAAATGCACAGCAAACACATGCGCAGTTCCTCACAGAAAAATTGTCGGTAAGTGATCTGTCAACTGACCCCGCCGGACGTAATTTTTTCTTTGTAACGGATCCATATGGCAATGTATTCCAAGTGATAGAATCTGAAAATTGGTTTGGTAACCTGAAAGGAAAAACTGGATCTGTCTATGGTGTGGTGATTGGAGTCACCAACATTGAAAATTCACGAAAAGTCTACTCCGATATTCTGGGTTATGATCAGGTCGTTTTTGATGAGCAGGGGATCTTTCCGGATCTGGCCCACCTGAACGGAGGAGAGGCAGTTTTCAGAAGGGTATTGCTGAGACACAGTGAACCACGTGCCGGAGCCTTCGGCCGATTGCTGGGTGACAGTGAGATTGAACTCGTTCAGGTCAAGAACAGGACGCCGCGGAAGATCTATGAGGGACGATTCTGGGGGGACTTGGGCTTTATCCATCTTTGCTACGATATCAACGGGATGGAAGAATTAAATGCCGCTTGCGCCAAACGAGGATTTCCCTTTACGGTAGATAGTTTTGCCAATCACGATGGCAACAGTTTTGACATGGGGGAAGCGGCAGGACATTTTTCCTATATCGAGGATCCGGATGGTACCCTGATCGAATTCGTTGAAACTCATAAATTGCCCATCTTTAAAAAGCTGGGTATTTATCTTAATCTCAGAAAGAGGAATCCATCCAAGCATCTGCCAAACTGGGTCTTGAAATCCTTGCGTTTGAGTCGGGTGAAGGACTAATTCCTTCCATTTCCCAATCGAAAATCAAACCCTTCGACAAGTTCAGGGACTGAATTCAAAATCGAAAATCTACAGGTTTTCCTTCTCCAGTATGGTCGCAATCAGTTTGGAAGGCTGTTCTGCATGCAACCAATGACCGGCACCTGCAAAATCCACCAGTTTTGCATCAGGATATATATATTGGATATCTTTCCAGTCTGCATTGCTCACATATTCAGAATTGAGTCCCCTGACAAACGTAACCGGATAGGCGGTGATCGGACTTCGCTCCTCGAACCACGACAAATCCGTTTCGCTGACGATGGCCCGAAAGTTGTCTCTAAGTACCCCGGCGTTGATCTTCCACTCAAAAACGCCTTCGTGGGTCCGGTGAATATTTTTCAGGAGAAAGAGCCGCACCGTTTCCTCTTTTATTTTTGAACCAAAGTAGTCATCCAGTTCGCTACGCGAATGAAAGCGGCTAAGATCAGGATTTTGCAGCAATTCGAGAATCAGCTCGTGCTGGCGAATGTGTTTCAAGGATTTTCCTTCCGTGAGATAATTCTTTGGAGCAATATCTATAATCATCAATCTGTTAACCCTTTCCGGATATTCTGCTGCGAAACGCATGGCCACCTTTCCGCCCATGCTGTGTCCAATCAGGAAAGCACTTTTGGTCCCTGTATCCTCAAAAAATTGAACCAGATCGCCTACCATATCCTCATAGGTATGGGATACTGAATGTGGAGATGCTCCGTGATTTCTCAGATCAGGCAGCAGCACCGTATAATGATCCTCCAGCTTCCTGGCGATGGTAATCCAGTTGTCCGAAGATCCATACAATCCATGCAGGATGATCAGAACGGGACCGGAACCAAACTTTCTGAAATGTAGTTTCATAATAAAGGCAAAAGGCAAAAGTGAGGAACGCACCAATTCTAATTAACCCATATCTTATATCTCATATCTCATATCTCATATCTTAATTTCATATCTCATATCTTAATTTCATATCGCTCCAATGTTCGGAGTCCCTCACTTTAGCCTTTTTTCTTCTCCTCCCAGGCAATCTTTGTATTGCCTGATGGTCTCCTCCAGTCCGAGGTATAGGGCATCAGCAATGAGAGCGTGTCCAATGGAGACCTCCAGTAGATTTGGAATGTGCTGATCAAAGTAGCGCAGGTTTTCCAGACTTAAATCGTGGCCGGCATTGAGACCAAGTCCCAGTTTTTTTGCCACTTTTGCTGCCTCGACAAACGGTTGAATGGCTTTCGCCTGGTTCTGGGGATAGTCTGTTGCATAGGGTTCTGTATAAAGTTCCACCCTGTCTGCCCCAACTTTGGCAGCTCCTTCAATCATTTTGGGATCGGTCCCGACAAAGAGGGAGACCCGGATTCCTGCCTCGTGAAATTTTCCGACTACCTCCAGCAGAAAGTTATGGTTTTCCAGGGTATCCCATCCGGCATTGGAGGTGATGGCGCTCGGGGAATCAGGCACCAGGGTGACCTGGTCGGGCTTCACCTCGAGTACCAGTTCAATAAATCGTGGATCAGGATAGCCTTCTATGTTGAATTCTGTGGATATCAGTGGTTTCAATTCTCGCGCATCGGCATAGCGGATATGTCTTTCATCCGGACGCGGATGGATGGTGATTCCTTCCGCCCCAAATTCCTGGCAGCGGATGGCAGCTTCGGTAACACTGGGTCTCGAGCCGCCCCGGCTGTTTCTCAGTGTCGCAATTTTATTTATATTTACGCTTAATCGTGCCATTTTTGCTTTCTATTAATTAGGTTTGCAATTTACGAAATGATTCTCAATCAAAAACCACTTTTCACGAGGCCATGATAGCTGAAAAACTGATCTCTGATTCAATTCCATCTGTCAGTCCCGGCGACAGTGCCTCCAAAGTGCTTTCGCTGATGGACGTTTTCAGGGTATCGCATCTGCCAATTGTGTCCGATCAGGAGTACCTAGGCGTCATCTCTGACAAGGAGATCTTTGATGCCAATGATTTTGATGCCCCGCTGGAATCTTTTATTTCTGACCAGTTACTGAAACCCCACGTGCATCCGCATCAGCATATTTTTGAAGTAGCTGCCGTCGCTTCGAGTTGCGGTGTGACCATCATTCCTGTTCTGGCAGAAGATCACTCATATTTAGGCTCAATTTCGAGGTACGATTTAGGCAACATGCTTACTTCCCTGTTTTCGCCCAACGAACCAGGAGGAATTATTGAGTTGATTATGTGCGAGAACGATTACTCCCTGGCACAAATCACCCAAATAATAGAAGGGAATGATGCACGAATTTTGAGTCTGTATACCTGGAAGCCAAATGGTACAACCACCGAACTCAATGTCACCATCAAGGTAAACCAGGTGGATTTATCGGGAATCATTCAGACACTTACGCGTTACAATTTCGACATCAAAGCGACCTTCATGGACCAGACTCCGCTGAAAAGCCTGATAGATGACCGCTTTGACCAGTTTATGCGATACATCAATACTTAAACCCTCGCCGGATGAGAATTGCCCTTTTTGGTTGGACCATCGGACCCATTTTTTATGACAGCATGAATCGGCTGGTGGAGATCTTGCATCGTCACCAGACAGACATCCTGGTATATGCCCCCTTTCTTGATTTTCTTCAAAATGAGGCTGGAATAGATACTGGTAAGATCAGCGTCTTTCATTCAGACAAAGAGTTGGTTGAGGTTGATTTTTTTCTGAGTATTGGGGGAGATGGTACTTTTTTGGAGGCCATCACGTTTGTACGGGATTCGGGAATTCCGATGGTAGGTATCAACAGTGGAAGGTTGGGGTTTTTGGCAGATATTGCACAGGCCGAGCTGGAGTTTTCCATGGAGCAGCTTTTTGCCGGAAAATTCATTTTGCAACCACGCGCCCTGTTGAAGCTCGAAAATGAATTTGGCCTTTTTTCCAACTTCCCTTATGCCTTGAATGAATTTACGGTGCACAAGCAGGATTCGTCCCAGATGATCACGGTTCACGTAGAAGTTGGGGGAGATCTTTTGAATACCTATTGGGCCGATGGCTTGATCGTCTCCACACCTACCGGAACTACTGCCTATTCATTGAGTGTAGGCGGACCAATCATTACGCCGGGGTCTGCCAATTTTGTGATTGCACCTATTGCTCCGCACAACCTGGCCATTCGACCTGTTGTGATTTCCGATTCTGAAGTGGTTACACTTTGGGTAGAAGGACGCGGTGGAAGATACATGGCTTCTCTTGATTCACGTTCGGCCCCTTTCGATACGGATATGGTTTGGAAAATCAGTAAGTCGGACTTCCACATCAACGTCCTGAAATTCGAAAATCAATCGTTTTACGAAACCCTGAGGAAAAAATTACTGTGGGGTGCCGATAAAAGAAATTAAAGTACCCTTTTGAAGCTATTTTTTGACTGTTTAAGGTTCTTTAAAATAAATTTACGGGGGTTTCTATTACCTTTGCCACCAATGGATGGCATATTTTGATCAGAACTTGAGATACATTTTTACCCATAACGATCCTTCAGCCTGTTTTGCAAAAAAATTGCTGATCACTGTTTTGGTGCTTTTCTGCTTTTTGTCGGCTCGTCCGCAAAAATCGGCAGATATGGGCATCCGTATCGGTGCGGCCGTTTATTGGGGGGATCTTCAGAATGTTTCCTATGGGAAGCAGATCACCCCCCTCTATGGAGTACTCGGAAGATGGAATTTCAACAGAAGAATGTCCATCAGAGGGCAATTGATCACGGGGAATTTGCAATCGGAGGGCACCTTTCCGGGAGTGAATCTGGCAGAACCTTCCTCAAAAGTGAATTATTCAGTTGGTGGAGTGCCGACCGAACTTTATCTGAAGAAATCGGATGATTCCTTCAACTTCAAGCGATCCATCCAGACTTTCGAAACCATATTCGAATTCAATTTCATGGATTATAAAATGGGAAGCACCGTCAAGGATCGGTTTACGCCCTTTCTTTCTTTGGGTCTGGGCGTTTTCTATTCCCGCGCTCCCCGGCAGGGAACACTGGTGCTGATGCCACAACCGACCTCTATCGTTGTACAATTGCCTCAATCCAATTACAATACTTTCTTGCCAACCCAGAGTCTATATGCTCCGTTACTGGACAAGAACTCCAACAAAACAAATGATGCAGATGCCCTGGCCCCCATCATCCCGATAGGATTTGGCTTCAAGTACAACCTGACCAAACGTTTGGGAATGTGTATGGAGTTGTGCGTAAGGAAGACCTTTACGGACAATATTGACAATTTGAAGGATCCGAAGCGGTTTCAGAATGCCGAAGCGATGACTTCCTACCCGGCTCAATTTGCTCCGAGTGTTTTTGTGAACAACGACTGGTATGCCTCCCTGCATCTTTCCCTGCACTGGCAGGTATGGGCAGATAAGGGAGTTTGCAAGGTGAACGATAAAAATGTAAAGAAAAGTGCATTCTAAAGAACTGAAATTAAATAAAATGCCACAGCACGTGGCCATCATCATGGATGGTAACGGCAGATGGGCCGAACAGAATGGTTTGGACCGGATTTTTGGTCACAAGGAGGGCGTGGAAGCTGTCAGATCTGTCGTCGAGGGTGCGGGTGAAATAGGTGTCGAGTATCTTACACTTTACGCTTTCTCCACGGAGAACTGGAATCGTCCGAAAGAAGAGGTCAACGCCTTGATGGGACTGTTGGTACACGCCATTGTTGCCGAAACGGATAACCTGCATAAAAACAATGTTTCCTTACGAACCATTGGGGATATTGCTTCATTACCTTTAGAAGTGCAACAGAATCTTGACGGTGCCATCGAAAAAACCGCTGCCAATACCGGGCTTCGTCTGGTACTGGCACTTAGCTATTCGGGACGGTGGGAGTTGGTCGAAGCGGTTAAAAAAATGGCAGATGAGTTAAAAAATGACAAAATTGTCAAAAGTAGCATCAATGAAGAGTTGATTGGAAAATATCTTCCTACATTTGGCCTGCCTGATCCTGAACTGTTGATTCGTACCGGCGGAGAATTCAGGGTCAGTAATTTTCTTCTTTGGCAGATCGCCTATACTGAACTTTATTTTACGCAAAAGTTATGGCCGGACTATCGCAAAGAGGATCTTTTTGAGGCAGTTAACGATTTCCAAAGAAGAGAGAGACGCTTTGGAAAAACTAGTGAACAAATTAGAATCTGACATGGTCAAAAGAGTTGTATTAATATTCCTGGCTTTATTTCTTGGTGCACAATTGTATGCTCAAACAGCAGCCGACAGCACCAATTTTTCCGTTTTTTACGATAGTCCGAAGCACTACAAGCTGGCTGGGATCGAAATTAGCGGCATCAGATTCCTGGATACGGAAGTTTTAAAGGGGCTTTCCGGCCTGAATATCGGAGATGACATCACGGTTCCCGGTGACATGGTTACATCAGCTTTAAGGAAATACTGGAAACAGGGACTCTTCTCCGATGTAAAAATTTCCGCTTCCAAAATAAAGGGGGATCAGGTATGGCTGAATATCTACCTGCAGGAACGACCTCGTCTTGCTGCTAAAAATTACCATGGAGTCAGCAAGAGTGAAAAGGAAGACATTGAAAAGCAGGTGATGATGCTGATCGGCGGACAGGTGACAGACAACCTGGTGAACACCGCGCAGCGGCAGATTCTTAGTTTTTATCAGGGGAAAGGATTCTACAATACGGAAGTAAGCATTGTTCAAAAGGATGATACAACGAAGCAAAATCAGTTGGTGCTTGACATTTTCGTCAACAAGAAAACGAAAGTAAAGATCAGTGCGATTGAATTTATAGGTGCAAAGCAACTAAGTGCCTTCTCGCTGGAGAAGTCCATGAAAAAAACCAAGGCGAAGAAACTGATCAATTTTTTCTCCTCCAAGAAATTCCTTCAGGATAAGTTCGATGAAGACAAAATCAACCTGATAAAAAAATACAATGAAAACGGATACCGTGATGCCATTATCGTGGCAGATTCCATCATCAAGGATACCACCCGGAATACCGTCAAACTGAAATACTGGATCGACGAAGGTGAGCGTTACTACATCCGGAATATCAGATGGGTGGGAAACACGGTATTGACCGATGTTCAGCTTTCCCGCGTACTTGGCATCAAGAAAGGCGATATCTTCGACCAGAAACTTCTTGACAAGCGACTGACAGAAGATGATGATGCCGTTTCAAATCAATACCTGAATACAGGCTATCTCTTTTTTAACCTCAATCCTGTTGAGGTGAAGGTGGAGAATGACTCCATCGATTTTGAGATGAGAATCGTGGAAGGGTCACAGGCCACCATCAACAACATTGGCATCAAGGGAAATACCAAAACCAATGAACATGTTGCGCGCCGTGAGTTGTATACCCGTCCGGGCCAGCTGTTCAGCAAGGAAAATATCATACGTTCGGTTCGTGAACTATCCCAGATGGGTCACTTTAACCCGGAGGCCATCAAGCCGGATGTGGTTCCCCATCCCGAAGACGGAACAGTTGACATCAACTATGAGCTCGAGGAGCGGGCCAATGACCAGGTAGAGCTCTCCGGCGGTTGGGGTGCCGGTATGTTCGTCGGTACCGTGGGTTTGAAGTTCTCCAACTTCTCTGTCAGGAATATAGGCAACAAGAAGGCCTGGAGACCACTTCCTACCGGGGATGGCCAGACGCTCTCGCTGCGTGCCCAGACGAACGGATCCTACTACCAATCGTATAGTTTTTCCTTCACTGAGCCCTGGCTTGGTGGTAAGAAACCCAATTCGTTCACTTTCTCTGTTTACTATTCACTTCAGACCAGTGGCAACAGTGCCTACAACTACGGATCAGGCAGCAGTATGTACGGTGGAAGCAGCCTCTACGGTGGCGGCTATGGTTCTGGTTATGGTTCAGGCTACAATCAGTACAGTTACGATATTACCCAGAAAATGGGTGTGGTAGGTGCCTCCGTCGGATTGGGTTACCGTCTCAAGAGACCCGACAACTACTTTACCCTCTACCACGAATTGTCCTACCAACGTTATATTCTGAATAACTGGCAATATTTTATGTTCCAGAATGGAACCTCCAACACCGTTGCCTTTAAAACGGTTTTCGGAAGGAATTCAACGGATAGTCCGCTTTATACCCGCAGGGGGTCCAACTTCTCCTTTTCACTGGCACTGACGCCGCCGTTCTCCCTCTTTTCAGGCAAAGACTACAGCAGTACCTCCATGACCACTGAAGAGCGCTATAAACTGATAGAATACCACAAATGGTCTTTCAAAGCCGATATTTATACTCCTTTGCAGGGTAGACAGGATGCAAAACTCATTCTGAGAACAAAATTCGAGTCAGGACTTCTGGGGTATTACAACAAATATGTTCGTTCCCCGTTTGAATCCTATAAATTGGGCGGGGACGGTATGTCGGGCTACAGCTCCTACGGAAGTGAATACATTGGATTGCGTGGTTATGAGAACAACTCGCTGACACCTTCGCAGGGAGGTAACATCTATGAGAAAATGACGATGGAACTTCGCTATCCCATCACACTGTCGCAATCTGCTACGATCTACGGTTTGGGCTTTCTGGAAGCTGGTAATGCCTGGTACGATCTTTCCGACTACAATCCTTTCAGCATCAAGAGATCTGCAGGTTTGGGTATCAGGATCTTCCTGCCGATGTTTGGTTTGATGGGATTTGACTGGGGATATGGTTTCGACGATGGATATACAAAAGGGACAGGCGGCAGTCAGTTCCACTTCATCATGGGACAGCAATTTTAGCATTTGATCCGAATACAATTGACAACTTCTTGATAAAACGGACGAATATGAAAAAATTAATTTTGGTTGGGATTTTTTCTATTCTGTGCATCACAGCAAGTTTTGCACAGAAATATGCCTACGTGGATACAGACTTCATTCTTGGAAAATTGCCTGCCTATGTGGCTGCCCAGGAACAATTGGATAAGCTCTCCCAGAAATACCAGAAAGAGGTGGAGACCCTGCATTCAGAGCTGGATCAGATCTACAAGGATTACCAGGCTGAGGTGGTTTTGCTTTCTCAGGATATGAAGAAAAAACGAGAGGAACAGATTGTCAACAAGGAGAAGGAGTACAAACGGCTTCAAAGGCAGTATTTTGGACCGGAAGGTGATTTGGCGAAAAAGCGGGAATCACTGGTAAAACCGATTCAGGATGATGTGTTCAATGCGGTTCAGACCATTGCCGAACAGGGGGCCTATTCCATGATCTTTGACAAGGCCGGGAGTATGACCATGATTTATACCAATCCCAAATTTGATTTGAGTGATCAGGTATTGCAAAAACTTGGATATAAGAATTAAAATTATAATTTTGCTGCATAAAAATTAAATCAGATTGATCATGAGACATTTATTAAGTGTTATAACATTTTCTCTTCTTTTGTTTGTTGGAGCTACCACTTCAGCGCAGACTTTGAAATTCGGCCACATTGATTTTCAGGGTTTGATCTCCACTATGCCAGAACGTGATGTAGCCCAGAAGGCAATGGCTAAAATGCAAGCCGATCTGGAATCCCAGTTGAGCGTGATGCAAAAGGAGTACCAAACGAAGGGTCAGGAGTATGTTGCCTTGGTAAAACAGGCCAACATTACCGATGCAATTCGTCAGGCCAAGGAAGCCGACATTCAGAGTTTGCAAGAGAGAATTACCACTTTCCAACAACAAGCTCAGGAAAACCTCCAGAAGGAGGAGACCAAACAATTCCAGCCAGTTGTTGAGAAAGCCCGTAAAGCCATTGGCGAAGTTGCCAAGGAACAGGGGATGTTGTATGTTTTTGAAGTTAACAACGTGCTCTATTTCAATCCAGCACAATCTACAGATATGATGCCTTTGGTAAAAACCAAACTTGGTTTGAAATAAGCCACATTGATCTGAAAAATAAAGGGGGCACTTTAAAGTGCCCTTTTTTTATGATGGGAACGATCGATTTACCTAAATAATGCGTAGTTTCGAATGTTAATTTTTTTGTATGCCTGAGAACTACCAACCGATTGGCGTATTTGATTCCGGATACGGGGGACTGACTATTTTCAGGGAGTTGCTCAAAGAACTTCCCGAATACGATTACATCTACCTTGGCGACAATGCCAGGAATCCTTACGGAAACCGCTCTTTTGATATGGTCTATGAGTATACCTGGCAGGCTGTTAGCCACCTTTTTGAAAAGGGTTGCAGGCTCGTCGTTCTTGCCTGCAACACTGCCTCCGCCAAAGCTTTGCGTTCCATTCAGCAAAAAGAGCTACCGGCTTTCTATCCCGACAGGAGGGTGCTTGGAGTGATCAGGCCCAGCGTGGAGATGATCCCTGAAATGACCAAAACCGGCCATGTTGGCATTCTGGGCACGGTTGGAACCATTCTATCGGATTCCTATCCGCTCGAAATAGCAAAAATATCCCCTTTTAGCCCAATTACCGTTGTGCAGGAGGCTTGCCCTATGTGGGTACCCATTGTCGAAAATAATTTGATTGAGAGCCCCGGAGCTGCATTCTTTGTGCAACAGAATCTTGCTTCCCTTTTTTCAAAAGACCCCTTGATCGATACCGTTATTCTGGGGTGTACCCATTATCCACTTCTTTCTGGTATCATCGGGCAGTTTCTTCCGGAGGGAGTACATTTACTGGATCAGGGAGCTGTCGTTGCCAGGAAATTGAAAGACTACTTGTTCCGCCATCCAGAGATGGAACAGGTTTGTTCCAAATCAGGCAGCAGAGCATACCTGACTACCGAGTCAACAGGAAATTTTGATCAGTTGGCCAACCTTTTTTTGGGCAAATCGGTCGTTTCACAACACATTAAATTGGGATAATTAATGGTGGGGTATTCTGCAGAGTTGCCCTATAGGGCGTCTTTAACACAAATTTCCATTTTTTCCTCATTTTTCTCCAACACCTGCAGGTAATAAAATTGTGACAAGGTTCTGTCCCTGTTGTGTTGGGGATAGGCGATCTTGTAATAGGTATCTCCGTTGAGGTAATCGGAGAGAAAACGGATGGTTTGCTCCCATACCATGTATCGGCACGAAAAGACCAGATTTTGTTTCTCTAGCGGTGAGAGAAAGCTTTTACTCTCTGATAGATAGCCGCACACAAAGGCGTCAAAATAATCCATTTTGAAACTGATTTTTTCTGGATCCGGTTCGTCTTCTGCAGCGCTGTTGCAGAGGGTCCGAATGGCATCTCCAAAATCAAACAGAACTGTTCCCGGCATAACCGTGTCCAGATCAATGATGCACAAAATGTGGCCTTCCTTGTCGTATCGGATGTTGTTTATCTTGGTGTCATTGTGCGTGATGCGCAGCGGTAATTTTCCTTCATCCAGCCACTGCTGTATATTTAGCATGCTGTCGGCTCTTTGCAGCAATTCGTCTATTATTTCTTGCATTTCACTGCAGCGGTTGGCCTTGTTGGCGGAGATGGCTTCCAGAAATTGTTGGTACCGAAATTTTCCGTTGTGGAAGTTGGGGATGGTATCAATCAGTTTGGTACCATCCAGATCGGAAAGCTGAAGCTGGAATTTTCCAAATGCACTTCCCGAACTGAAAGCCTGATCGGGGTAGGATACTTCCTCAATTCCATCTGAATCCCGGATGAAAAGGAAGAGTGTCCAGTAATTCCCCTCTTCATCCCTAACATAATAAGGCCCCTCTTTGGATGGGAGATAGGTCATTACCTTCCTGTCAGTATCCGTCTCCCCGAAGGCTTCAAGTTTTGTCCGGATGTGGTTAGTAACCAAAAGGATATTGTTTACCATTCCTGGTACATCCTTGAAAATCTGATGGTTCTTCCTTTGCAGGATGAAGTCAGGAACCTGCTCCCCAACCGTCTGGATCAGGTAAGTATCGTTAATGTGACCATGGCCGAATGACTTCCAGTCCAAAATCTGTTCACTTCTCGCAAAGCAGGAGAAAAGGTGTTTGACAGTTTGATCATTCATTGGATGTTACAATGCTAATTAATAAATTAAACGGAAATATATTTTTCAAATGGGATTGCTCATCCATTTTTACCAAAGCCGCTTCGGATAAACCCCTTGTTCGATCAATTGCGCAATTTTTTCGATGGTGACTGGTTTGTCTTCGATGTAGGTTACACCAAACCAGGGGGAATCGCATTCGATGACCTTGGTGCGGATATTTCCATTGACGATGTTGTCGTTGATGAGGAGTGGAATGTAATATTCCGATTTCAACTCCTGTCCATGATCGGCTAAAAATTTGGAAAATCCACTGGTAAGATAGCCGAATACATTTGGTTTGAGTCCCCAGAAGTTCATCGATACAGGACTTTTAGGATCTAGCGGATGCCTCTCTTCTCCTTCGTAAAAAAAGATGCCATCCGGTTCCCCTTTGATTTTGGTGCGTTCAACCACCGTCGTCAGATATCCCTCGGAATCTGTTGCACAGACACCTCTGGATACGCTTCCGTGTTCTGACAAAGTGTTTTGCACGTTGTAGCCAATCATCGAGTACTCCTTGTCATCTGTGGAAGAATTCAAGAAATCAGCCATCGCACCATATGCTTTCTTTCCGTAAAAATCATCCGCATTGATCACTGCCATGGGATCGTTCGCGATCCCATCGGCCATCCATAAAGCATGAGCAGTACCCCACGGTTTTTCCCTTTCCGGCGATAATTTAAATCCAGCGGGAAGTTTATCCAATGCCTGGTACACATATTCTACTCTGATCAAACCTTTTAGTTTGGAGTCAAAGCGTTCCTTGAAGGCAACTTCAAAATCACGGCGAATGACGAAGATGACCTTGCCAAAACCGGCCCGGATCGCATCATACAACGAGTAGTCGATGATTGCCTCCCCGTTGGGACCAACTTCGTCCAATTGTTTCAATCCTCCGTAGCGACTGCCCATTCCGGCAGCAAGTATGATTAGCGTGGGTTTCATTTCGTATAAAAAGTTTTTAAATTATTAAATTCAGTTTGTATTTATGAAACGTGCAAATGGATTTATATCACCTTTTGAAGGCTTAAACCCTATGTGTTTCATGGTTGCCATAATTACAGAAAATTATTTAAATGGGGTGGTTAATCCTTGTACCATCCCGAATAGGTGTGGTAATTGGCGGCAATCCTGTTGATCTCCCCTTCGATTAGCTCAGGACTTATCTCCTTGATTTTTTTTGCAGGTGATCCGGCATAGACAGAGCCGGTTTCAACGACCGTACCCTTTGTCACCACGGCACCTGCCGCAACGATCGAATTGCTTTGAATGATTGCATCATCCAGTACGACGGCATTCATTCCGATCAATACATGATCGTGGATGGTACAGCCGTGAACGATGGCTCCGTGCGCAATGGAGACATTGTTGCCAATGTTGGTGGGAGATTTTTCAAAAGTGCCGTGAATGACGGCATTATCCTGTATATTAACGTTGTTGCCAATCTTGATGTAATTGACATCACCCCTTAAAACGGCTCCAAACCAAACACTGCAATTGTCTCCCAAAAGGGTATCTCCTATGATAACAGCATTTTCGGCCAAAAAACAATTGGTTCCCAGTTGCGGAGTTTTTCCCAGCAGCGTTTTAATGATGGCCATTTTCTAAAAAAGTTTAATTTTGTGGTTCAAAAGTAGCAAATAATTATTTCAACCCTATGTCAATTGAAACAAAAGTGATTGAACTTGAAGAGGTATCGATTCGGTTTTCGGGCGATTCGGGTGATGGCATGCAGCTCACCGGTACCCTGTTTTCTGATACATCCTCCCTCCTGGGAAACGACATCTCCACCTTCCCCGATTATCCTTCTGAGATTCGTGCCCCGCAGGGAACAGTTGCAGGCGTGTCTGGTTTCCAGATCCAGTTTGGAAACAAGAAAGTGAGCACCCCAGGTGATTTGGCCCATGTCCTGGTGGCCATGAATCCGGCTGCCGTAAAAGCCAATGCCAAATTCATGATGCCCGGCGGGACCATCTTCTATGATTCAGATAGCTTTACCCAAAAGAATTTTGAAAAGGCCAAATTTAAGACGGATGATCCTTTTACGGAGCTTAACCTTCTGGATTACAACAAAGTGCCTGTTCCCATAACCCAGTTGACAAGGGAGTCCTTGATTGACCTTGAGATTGACAATAAGAGTATCCTCAGAAGCAAGAACATGTTTGCACTGGGCTTAATCTGCTGGGTATTCAGCCGTCCGCTGGATTATATTGAAACTTATCTAACCAAGAAGTTTGGAAAGAAGCCGTTGGTGCTCGAATCCAACCTGAAGGTACTGCACGCCGGCTACAATTACGCCTGGAACCTGCAGCACATGACTCCAAGATACGTGGTACATCCGGCTCCCATCGAAAAGGGGCTGTACCGGAACATCAACGGAAATCAGGCTACGGCCTGGGGTCTTCTTGCTGCTTCCGAAAAAGCCGGATTGGAGCTTTTTATTGGTTCCTATCCCATCACACCCGCCACAGAAGTTCTGCAGGCACTCGCCGAAAGAAAAGATCTTGGGGTGAAGAGTTTCCAGGCAGAAGATGAAATAGCCGGAATTTGCACTTCCATCGGTGCTGCATTTGCCGGTGATCTTGCCGTTACCTCTACCTCCGGTCCCGGTTTTGCCCTTAAATCCGAAGCACTTGGATTAAGTGTCATTGCCGAATTGCCACTAGTCGTTGTGAATGTACAGCGAGGTGGTCCATCCACCGGACTTCCTACCAAGACGGAACAGTCCGATCTGCTCCAGACGTTGTATGGCAGAAACGGAGAGAGCCCCGTGGTGGTCGTGGCAGCTTCTACTCCTTCCGACTGTTTTCATTATGCATATATGTCGGCCAAGATTGCGTTGGAGCGGATGGTGCCTGTGGTCCTACTCACGGATGGCTTTCTAGGGAACGGTACAGAACCCTGGAAAGTTCCTGCCATGGCAGAATTGCCCTCCATAACACCAAGAATCGCGAAAGACGCCGCAACATTTAAACCCTACCAGCGGGATCCGAAGACACTGGCACGTGAATGGGCCTTCCCGGGGATGGAAGGATTCCAGCACAGGATAGGTGGACTCGAGAAGGACGAAGCCGGCAACGTGAGCCACGATCCTGCCAACCACCAGCTGATGTGCGAAATCAGAAGAGACAAGGTGGAGGCTGTAGCAAACATGTTGCCCCCGCTTGAAGTAGTGGGAGAGAGCACAGGGGATCTGTTGGTTGTTGGTTGGGGAGGAACCCTTGGCCATCTGGACACTGCCGTCCGCGAACAGCAGGCCAACGGAGCGAAGATCAGCCTGGCCCACTTTAATTACATCAAACCGCTTCCTTCCAATACGGCAGAGGTGTTTGCAAACTACAAAAAAATCGTCGTCTGCGAATTGAACCTTGGTCAATTCGTGGGTTATTTGCGCGATAAAATGCCACAATTCAAATACTCCCAGTTTAATAAAGTTCAGGGACTTCCCTTTACCATCCACGAACTTTCAGCTCAATTTTTAAAACTAATAGAGGAATAATCATGCAGGATACATTGAACTATACGCTCAAGGACTTCAAAAGCGAAAGCGAAGTCAGATGGTGTCCGGGATGCGGCGACCACGCCGTATTGAATGCCGTCCAGAAAGCGATGGCCAATCTGGGCATTCGCCACGAAGATTTCGCCGTTATCTCCGGAATCGGATGTTCTTCCCGCTTCCCCTATTACATGAGTACCTTCGGGTTTCATACCATTCACGGCAGGGCGGCAGCCATTGCCTCGGGGGTAAAATGCGCCAATCCTAAATTGACAGTTTGGGAAATAACCGGAGACGGTGATGCCCTTGCCATCGGCGGAAACCATTTTATTCATGCCATCCGCAGAAACATAGATTTGAACATCATCCTGTTTAACAACAAGATCTATGGTCTGACCAAGGGACAATATTCACCCACCACCGACAGGGGCTTTGTCACCAAAACCTCCCCGATGGGAACCATCGAAGATCCTTTCGTACCCGGACAGCTCGTTCTTGGTGCCGGAGGTTCGTTTTTTGCGCGTTGCGTCGACAACAACCTGAAACACTCCCAGGAAATCTTTGAAGAGGCAGCCAAGTTCAAGGGCACCTCTGTGGTGGAAGTACTTCAGAACTGCGTCATCTTCAATGATGGCATTCACGAGACCATTTCAGATCCGAAAACGAGGGAAGAACGCCAGATTTTCCTCAAGCACGGCGAACCAATGATTTTCGGCAACAACCGCGACAAGGGTATCGTGCTGGAGAAGGGCAAACTGCGGGTTGTACAGATTGGCGAAAACGGTGTGACAATTGAAGATGTGCTGGTACACGATGCCATGGATCAGGATGGATTTCTGCACCAGTCACTCATCAACATGAAATATCCTGATTTTCCAGTGGCCATGGGCGTGATTCGCGCAGTACCCTCCAAAGTCTACAATGAAGCCATGGAAGCCCAGATCGTTGAGGCAAAATCTAAATCAAAAATCAGTTCTGTCGATCAGCTTCTCTCCAGCGGAAATACCTGGAGGGTGGAATAGATAGATATGAGATATGAGATCACTAGTGTCCCATTAAAATCGGGACGTTATTAAAAATTAAACAAATTTGGCTCATTTAGCCTGAAACGTTCTTTGTCATTTTGAAATTTAGTTCGATCGAATAGGTCTCGAAGATGAGTTTTATC
>Ga0209697_10001496_pt1 | contig 35810 bp, 33 predicted proteins | sample AliMusrvi5mmetaG_FD_184115 | JGI IMG/M metagenome (GOLD analysis project Ga0209697, IMG submission 184115) | Freshwater lake bacterial and archeal communities from Alinen Mustajarvi, Finland, to study Microbial Dark Matter (Phase II) - Alinen... | ecosystem: Environmental > Aquatic > Freshwater... | reverse complement strand
TTAGGTAGGTAGCCAGCAGAACACCAACGAATGCAATAGATACAGTTAACAAAGAAGCCAACCAGGTAATCGCTAGTTTGGGGACATCTTGTGGTGGTAGGGTCTTTACGTAGAGATGATGGTTTAGTTGGGCACCTAATGTAATTGCGGCACCAATGATAACCAGCACAATCCCGAATACATTACATAGCCCATTGTTTTGGTGGAGCTGACTTAGAGTCGGACTTGATGCCGAAAGTAGCGTTAAAAACATACCAAATTTAGCGACTACAAATCCTAGCGCCATAACCGTTATGCCAGATCTTACCCAAGCAAGCAATGTGCGCTCTGCTGCAAAAAATACTCTTGGATCTGAATTCATCATTACGCTTACCTTCTCATTGAATTTACGGGGATCTTGTTTTATGGTTTAGGTTTTCTAGCAATGATACCGATAAGTGCTGAGCGACCTTTATGAGCAATGCCTTCTGAAATATCCTCTTCATACTCAATGACTTCTTCAACTTCCCAGCCAGCAAAAGCCTCTAATAACATCTCTGTTGTATAGAGGTTGTTTATGTCTGCAGGCCCGCCCATTTTGTAGTCTAGTTGTTTCGGCGTATACCCATGCAGCAAGACTCTTCCGCCTGGATGGGTAAGCTCTTTCATTATTGAAAATTGTTGCGCACGAGCCTCTGGGCCAGCAAACTGAATAAAAATACCGAGCACCCAGTGGAACTTGTTTCCAAGCTCAATGGTTTTCCAGTCATGTAGCAGCATGTCTGCATGGATAGCGTTGATGCTGACCTCTCGCGAGATTGCTAGTTGCTTTGCTTTTTCTACAGCTACCGACGATATCTCTATAGCGGTGACATCTAAACCTTGCTCTGCCAACCATACGGAGTTTCTGCCTTCACCATCTGCAACTGACAATACGGTTTGATCCTTCTGAAAAAGGTCAGCTCTGCTTGCTAAAAATCGGTTCGGGGCTGTGCCAAACAAATACTGGTCACCAGCATCGCTGTAGCGTTTACTCCATATAACTTCTTGGCTCATAGATTGTATTGGGATTGCCTTAATTGATCTTAAATCGGCATAACATCACATAGTGATGTTATTTATTGCAAGTGTTGATACCAAGTATTTTATAGGCTGGACACCAACCAATAAGGCCCGTAGCTAAGGGCACTATACCTACATAAGCCCATACAGGACCTTGAAAAGCAAGCGCCCATGCCAGCAGTGCTAAGCCAGCAATAATACGAATAACGCGATCGATACCGCCACTATTTGATTTCATTTTTATAACTCCTCAGAAGTAATTGTCTTAAAAAATTCTAAATAACATCACACAGCTTTATTGACCGTCGTCCGGTTGTGCTGCTTCTAACCACATGACATTGATAATGCCAAATGCTAGTGCTAAGCCAACACCTAATATCCAAGTGAAATACCACATCGCTATTCTCCTAATTTGATCAAATTAATACGCAGTATGTGTATTGTCTTTAATCGATTGAACGGTTACTTTGCCACGCAAAACTTTGTACACCCATGAGGTATATATCAAAATCAAGGGTAAGAAAATAATGGTTACCACAAACATAATCCCTAAGGTTTTTTGACTTGAAACTGCATCCCAGATTGTTAAGCTACTCACGGGATCTGTACTGGAAGGCATAATGAATGGGAACATTGAAAAGCCTGCTGTCAAAATAATACCTGCAATCGTGAGGCTGCTGAAAACGAAGGCGGTGCGTTCATTATTAAAATGAGCACTTAATAGTGACAATACAATACCACCGAACCCTAGCGCTGGGGCAAACATCATCCATGGGTAAGTTTGGTAGTTGCTTAGCCATGCACCAGCAGATTTCTGGACTGTTTTAGCGAGTGGGTTAAGTGCGCTATTCACATCTTGAGTTGAAGTGATGATATAGCCATCAATGCCGTATGCAATCCATATGCCGGCTAGAGCGAATGCTAATACACAAATGATACCTGTAAAGAGTGCTGCCTTTTGAGCGCGTTTCTGCACCGCACCATCCGTACGTAATTGAAGGTAAACAGCACCGTGCATCATAAGCATCGTTAAACTGACTACACCACAAAGGAGTGCGAATGGATTGAGCAATTGCCAAAAGCTGCCTGTATAAAACGATCGTAATGTGTCGTCATAATGAAAAGGTACCCCAAGGAACAAGTTACCGAAAGCAACACCAAATACTAATGCCGGAATGGCACCGCCTGCAAACAGCGCCCAGTCCCAGCCATTACGCCAACGTGGGTCAGCTAATTTGCTTCGATAATCGAAACCGACAGGACGAAAGAATAACGCAAACAGTACCAACAATAATGCGACATAAAGCCCTGAAAAAGCCGCGGCATAGACGAGTGGCCATGCTGCAAAAATAGCGCCGCCTGCAGTCACTAACCATGTTTGGTTGCCTTCCCAAGTAGGGCCTATCGTATTAATAATCACCCGACGTTCATTGTCTGACTTTCCTAGAAATGGAAGCCAGCATGCAACGCCCAAATCAAAGCCATCCATGACAGCAAACCCTATCAGTAGAACCCCTATAAATAGCCACCAGATGAGCTTGAGCATTTCGTAATTAAAGAATGTCATGATGTACCTTTACGCGCGACTAGTGGCGGGTTGATTTTTTTCAAAAAAGTAACGGCCTGTATGTAAGCTTGATGGCCCTAGGCGAGCATATTTGAACATTAAGAACATTTCGATGATCAAAAGTATCGTATAGAAACTTATGAAGCCTATCAAACTGAAGTATAAATTACCTGCGGATAAGGACGATGTTGATAAATGCGTAGGCAATATGCCGGAAATCGTCCAAGGCTGGCGACCCATCTCAGCAACTATCCAGCCCATTTCTGCAGCAATCCATGGCACTGGTATTGAGTAAAGTGCCAAACGCAGCAACCATGTTTGCTTTTCTAAATTACGCTTGATCATGAAGTAGAAGGATGCGGCAAATATAAAGAACATCAGGAAAGCCATCGCCACCATGACTCTGAAAGACCAGAATAGGATAAATACATTAGGAATGGTATCAGTAGCCGCTTGATGAATTTGCGCTTCAGTCGCATCTGTTACATTTGGCGTATATTTCTTAAGAAGTAAACCGTAGCCTAAATCCTGCTTAGTCTTTTCAAATGCAGCTATGGAGACTTCAGATTTATCTCCACTCTTTAGCCGCTGCAGATCGGCATAGGATTGCATGCCATTACGAATTCTCGATTCATTTTGTGTTTTAATTTCTGACAAGCCTGTGACTTCTTCATCTAATGAACGTGTGGCAATGAGACCCATGAGATAAGGTACTTTAATTGCATAGTCAGTGCGTCCTTCAGCTTGATTGGGTAGGCCGAAAACAGTGAAGGATGCGGGAGCGGGTTCTGTATGCCACTCAGATTCAATTGCGGCTAGTTTTGCTTTTTGCACCTCGCCGGTAGTGTAGCCAGACTCATCACCCAAGATAATGACGGATAGAATTGAAGCTAAACCAAAGCCGGAGGCAACTGCGATGGATCTAAGCGCAAAGCCAATATCACGTTTTTTGAGTAAGTACCAAGAGGAAATGCCTAGAACAAACATTGAGGCTGTTGTGTAACCGGCGGCTACTGTATGCACAAATTTCACTTGCGCCACAGGATTGAAAATAAGCGCGGCAAAACTAGTCATTTCCATACGCATGGTTTCATAGTTGAATTCAGCACCTACCGGATTTTGCATCCAACCGTTAGCAATCAAAATCCACAGTGCTGATAAATTTGAACCTAAAGCCACTAAGAACGTAACCATTAAATGCTTCTCTTTGGAGAGCTTATCCCAGCCAAAGAAAAAGAGTCCTACAAAGGTAGATTCTAAGAAGAACGCCATCAAGCCTTCAATGGCTAATGGCGCACCGAATATATCCCCGACATAATGTGAGTAATAAGCCCAGTTGGTGCCAAACTGAAACTCCATGGTTAAGCCAGTAGTTACACCCAGGGCAAAATTAATACCGAATAACTTCCCCCAAAACTTGGTCATATCCCGGTAAATCTGCTTCCCCGTCATGACATAGACGGATTCCATAATGACTAGAATCCACGACAGGCCGAGCGTAAGAGGGACGAACAGGAAATGGTAAAGCGCGGTTGCACCAAATTGCAAACGGGAAAGATCGACAACTTCAGCAGAAGGTAACATAAAGTAAAAGCCTATTTAATTAGATTGGTTCAATATCATTCGTGTAACGGCCAATTGCCTTGCATCCTTAGCAAGTGGGTGTGAAAAACATAGTAACCACAGTAACCATAGCAAAATCACTTTAATCAAAAGGACAATGGTAACTTCAATAACTAATTGCCCAGATTTCCTAGATTTTTTTAGGTTCTTTAAGTGATCAATATAGCGGTTTATCATTGATTAGACTTTACCTTGTTCCATACAGCATGCTCTTCAGTTCTCTAATTAAAGGATGCATCTATGGCAATTTCACAGACTTTAATAACAAACGTACTCTACACCGATTACATTAACTTAATAAACGGATTATTCTTGTATAATTGACCAATCTAATTGGTATTAAATTAATCTCTGGGAATCACATATTCTATGCACATTACTTTAAGGCAGTTACAAATTTTTGTTGCTATTGCGCAAAATGGAGGTACTACAGCCGCTGGAATGCAGATTGCTTTATCACAATCAGCGGTCAGCGCATCTATCGCAGAGCTAGAGCGTGTATTGAACGTATTGCTCTTTGACCGTATCGGTAAGCGCCTCATACTTAACGATCACGGGAGGGCGATGTTGCCGCAGGCGGTGTCTCAACTTAAAAGTGCCGAGGATCTTGAACAGGGTTTTCTTAGTGACGGTGCAAGTTTGCTGGTGATTGGAGCAAGTTTAACCATCGGGAACTATTTACTACCTCGGCTACTAGCTGATTATTGGCGTTCACAAGGAATTGCACTGGGCGATACGAATCCCCCATTACAAGTGCATATCGCTAATACAGTTGGAATTGCAGCTAAAGTAGCAAACTTTGAAGTTGATATTGGTTTGGTTGAAGGTCCGTGTCATAGGCCGGATATTGCTATCATGCCATGGCTAAAGGATGAGCTTCTATTGGTGGCTTCCCCAGACCATCCAATTATCCAAGAATATAACGGGGGTGTAGTCCCTTTTGGTCGAATGGCTAAAGCCAATTGGCTTTTACGCGAACAAGGTTCCGGAACCCGTGAAGAACTAGAGCGTGTTCTAATGCCTCACTTACCGCAATTAAAAAGTTATCTTGAATTCAATGATCACGAGGCAATCAAACAAAGTGCAGTGCGTGGGCTAGGTGTTGCATGCTTATCGGAGTTAATTGTAAGTGACATGATAGAAGCCGGAAAATTGGCTGAAATTAAAACTGACTTTGGACGAATTCCTCGCCGCTTCAGTTTGCTTATTCATCACCAGAAAAAGATTACTAAGGGTATGCAGCGATTCATAGATTTCGTTACAACGCCCTAATCTTAATTTGATTCAAGTTGACCGTTCTATTAATTTATGTTGGTGAATGTCCGCTAAGGGTCGATAGTGAAGATTTTGTATGTCTGCTATCAGGATATTCAAGCAAGTAAATTTTACTATTGAAAATTTATTGAAAATACAGATATATCTTATTAATTAATAAGTAAATTGGTCAGCAGCGAAGTTAAGCCTAACAGGCATAAAAAAGCCCCGAAATTTACATTCACGGGGCGATTTTAATTGTTTATAAAACTTTGGTGCGAAAGGAGAGACTCGAACTCTCACGCCTTGCGGCGCTGGAACCTAAATCCAGTGCGTCTACCAATTCCGCCACTCTCGCAGGTAGGGTTCAGCTAAAATAAATCTCAGCCGTTTAAACAAGGCGCTATTGTAGCGCAACTATGCCATCAGCGAAAAGATATAAATGAAAAAGTTGGTTTTATTCCTAACTTTCACTTACAGCGTATGCGTTTAGTTAATATCACTCAATGGAGCATAACGTTACTTGGACTAACAAAAACAACTTGCATCATAGTTCGGCCAAAGATATTGCCAAATAACAGGTCTAAGCGACACAATAGCTAGCAGAGCTAACTACGATTGTGCGAAAATGATGTTAATATTTTTAAATACAAAATCAAACAAAGTCGACTGATATGCAAAACGCCATTAATGCCAATGAAATAAGCATGCTACGTTCGGAGCTAGAGCTATTAATGCGCGAACGCCAAGCGTTGTTAGTAGTTACTGGCGCCGCTGCAGGCTTAATTGCCGAGATGGATAGCCATAATTTACCGGGCACATTTTTATCGGCTGCAGACTTACTAGCGACGTCCATTAATAGCTTAAGCGAAGAGACTCTGCAAGATGCTCTCAGCGCAGTACAAGATGAAATCGTCAACTAGTTAACATCACGATTTAGCCATCCTAATTTGAATGATTTAAATCCTCTATTTTGATTCAACGCACCACGACCAGTTTTATATTCATGTCAGTATTAGCGGCTTCAATGCCCCTAACATTGACTGCCTGTAACTTTATTCAATATCAGCCAAAAGCCATTGACGTTAAGCTTAATGCTGAAAAGATCGCAAGCAAAGACCCGTCTAGCCCAGAATTTATACAATACCTAGTCAATAGTGGTTATAAAAAAGAACTACTGCCACTTAAGCAATGGGGTGTAGATGAACTCACTTATTGCGCCTTATTCTTTCATCCTAGCTTAGATGTAGATAGATCTCAGTGGCGCGCTGCTGAAGCTGCAGTCGGCACGGCAAGCGCAAGCCCTACTCCCTCGATTAACACAAGCGCGGCTAATAACAGTCGTGCAAATGAGGCTAAAAGCCCTTACGCATTTAGCCTTAGTATTGACATCCCAATAGAAACCTCCAATAAACGTGAGATTCGAATAGAAAACGCGCAGCATTTATCTCTGGCGGCTAAGTTACAAATTGCTCAAAGCGCGTGGCAACTTCGGAACCAAGTAGCGTTAAGTCTTAATGCCTATCAATTTAATCTAGAACAAAGTCGCTTACTAAGCGCTGAAAAAATACAGCGCGCTGAAATCGTGGCCATTTACCAGAAACGATTAGGCTTCGGCGCCACATCTAATGTTGAGTTGAGTACGGCCAACCTGCAATTACAAGCAAGTAACGCAGCCTTACAGGCCAACGAACTGAATCATCTAGTATTAATGTCTAGTTTAGCCAGTAACTTAGGACTCAGCCTGCCTAAAGTTAAAAATATGAATATAGTCACCGACAGCAATAGCCTGCTAACGTTGAAGTTAGAACCCGATCTGCAAGCCGAGGCTGTTTTTAACCGCCTGGACCTTCGCATTGCACTGGAACGCTATGCAGCAGCAGAAGCTAAATTAAAACTTGAAATCGCCAAGCAGTATCCGAACATTACCATTAGTCCCGGCTATGCCTATGAGTATGGAGACAAAGTGTGGTCACTAGGATTATCCGGCTTACTAAGTATGCTAAACAAAAATAAAGTAGCCATTAACGAAGCTACATCGTTGCGTGAAGTTGAAGCAGCTCAATTTGAAGCGCTACAAAGTAAAATTATGAGTGATGCCAGCGTGGCTTATGCGCAACTAATGCAAGCGCAACAAGTCCTAGAAAACCAAAAAAACATATTAAAGCAACAGCAACATAACACTCAACAAATGAATAAAAGACTAGCCGCCGGAGAAATTGACAGGCTGGAACTGACTTTTGCTAAACTTGAGCTAAATGCAGTCGAGAAAAACCTAGCATTGGCGCATTACCAATTGAAAATAGCAGAGGCAGAGCTCGAAAATACCTTACAAAAACCATTGATACAAACCACACAAAGCTTGGATATTGAAGCCATAAGTTTAAAATCAGCCTCGCATTAATTTGCGAGGCCATAATAAAAAAGTGATTGGGAGCAACGTTTGATGAACCGTAAACTGAGCATGATTATTGGCTTACAAGCATTTTTAATTGTAATGCTATTTTGGGTGTTGGTATTCTTTGGCAAAGATGAATACGAGGCTTCTAGCCAAGCGAGCACAGATCAGATTGCAACGCCTAATCGCGTCTCTAACAAAGCTGGCAAAACCATCATTACCGTCAACCCAGCCACACAAGCGCAAAGTGAAATCAAAACCAGTCCGCTTAAAGTGGGCACACACCAAGCCACGCTAACCAGTTACGGCAATATCATCAGTATCGACAGTTTAATTGATTTGCGTACGCGCTACTTGTCATCCAAAGCTGAGGCTGAGGTGTTGCGCACAACGCTGACCCATTTTAAGTCTGAATATAACCGTTTACATACGCTGAATCTGGATGATAAAAACATATCTGATAAAGCTGTTGCAGCAGCCTTGGTCGACGTTAAATCCAATGAAGCTAAAGTATTTGCGGCCGAATTAAATGCCACAAATTTGGCCAGTAGTATGCAACAAGCTTGGGGTGAAGGCTTGGCACAACTAGCCCTCAATAAGGAGGCAAGTCAGTTATTGCAAAACTTGATCGACTACAAAGAAGTGTTAATCCAAATAACCTTACCCTTTGATAGCCCAGAGCCCTCGCAAAAAAGTAGTATCAGCGTGGCGCCTTCATTAGCAAGTTCTCATAACGTCAATGCGCAATATATTTCGCGCGCACCAGCGAGTAGCGCCACAATTCAGGGCAAGACCTATTTTTATCATGCCAAAAGTCTAGAGTTGCGGGCTGGCATGCAGGTCAAGGTACTGTCTACACAAAGCAAAGGCAGTATTAGTGGCGTGATTATCCCGAGTACAGCAGTCATTTGGTATGGTGGCAAGCCTTGGGTTTACCGCAAACTTGGTGCAGATCAATTTAGTCGCCTACCAATCAATACTGAAGTAGAACTTGAAAATGGTTGGTTTTATACAGGAAAACTCACCCCCAATGACGCTGTGGTGACTAGCGGTGCACAATTATTACTCTCCGAAGAGTTTAAGTCACAAATTACCAATGAGAATCAGGATTAAATCACCATGATGTCGTCCTTAGTCCGATTTTCCATTCGATTTAGTGGGGTCATTATTGGTCTAGCCTGCCTAGTACTTTTGTATGGGATTTACACCCTGACGAGAAGTAATCTTGATGTTTTTCCAGAATTTTCTCCGACTCAAATTATCATTCAAACTGAATCACCTGGGCTATCTGCTGAGTTAGTAGAGAGCTTGGTTAGCCAGCCGATTGAAAGCAGCATTGCTGGATCAGTCGGTATCAAAAGCATGCGTTCCCAGTCGATTCCAGGGCTTTCAATTGTCACTGTCATTTTTGATGAGCAGACCGATATTTTCCGCAATCGACAAGTGGTAGCAGAGCGCTTGGCGACACTAAATAATAAATTACCTCCCTTTACCTCTCCTAACATCACCCCTCTTACCTCCTCGGCAAGCACGGTACTTGGCGTAGGAGTAACCTCTAAAGCACGCAACCTGACTGAGTTACGTACACTTGTAGACTGGACCATCGTGCCACACCTCCTGGCCATTCCAGGGGTGGCTGATGTCAATGTTTTTGGTGGCAAGATACGTCAGTTGCAGATTCAGGTAGACCCAGAAAAGATGATACGTTACGGCGTATCCTTAACGCAGATTGAAGCCGCTGTTAAAAATGCTACAGGGGTGCGTGGCAATGGTTTTATTGAAAATAAAAACCAACGGATCATCATTAATACTGAGGGTCAGTCAACCACCCCAGAACAACTTGCGCAGGCAACTTTATTTCACAAAAATGGGCAAAGTGTTCGCTTAGGGGATATTGGTAAAGTGATTTTAGGCGCAACGCCTTCCATTAGCGCCGCCGCTATCAATGAAGAAACTGGCGTTTATCTATCGGTACAGGGACAGCTCGGCGCCAACACCTATGCGGTGACCCAGGCCATAGAAAAATCACTTCAGGAAATCAAGCCAGCACTAAGTGCACAAAATGTGACCTTACATGAAGGCTTGTTTAGACCAGCCAACTTTATTGAAGTAGCGATCCATGGCGTACGTACCGACATTCTCATTGGATCTATTTTAGTCATTACCGTGCTGTTTCTATTTTTATTCAATGTGCGTACTGCCATCATCTCCGCTACGGCCATTCCATTATCACTACTAACTGCCATTGTTGTGATGAGTTATTTCAATATCGGCCTCAATATTATGGTGTTAGGTGGCTTGGCGATTGCGCTAGGTGAAGTGGTGGATGATGCCATTATTGATACTGAAAATATCTTTCGCCGACTCCGTGAAAATCGCCAATTAAGCCTACCGCTTCCTACGCACAGAGTGGTATTTAATGCTTCCATGGAAGTACGTAGTTCCGTAGTTTATGCCACAATCATTGTGATCTTAGTATTTGTTCCACTGCTCACGTTAGGTGGCGTCGCTGGAAAATTGTTCGCTCCTCTCGGATTTGCTTATATCGCTGCAATATCCGCCTCTCTAGTCATTGCCCTCACCTTAACGCCAGCACTATGTTACCTATTGCTTGGCAACGCAGATTTAGATGCTGAAGATCCACCAATGATACGCATTATCAAAAAATGGTATATCAAGGTGCTACACAAAATTGAAAAGCATTACAAAATAGTGATGGCCGTCAGTTTCATGCTAATCGCATTGGGGCTAGGCATTTTACCTTTACTAAAAACCCAGTTTATTCCTGCCCTGCATGAAGGCCATTACATTATGCATATGACTGCAGTGCCGGGCACATCAGAACAAGAGTCGCTTCGTATCGGGAATAAAGCCACAGCAATTATTCGCAAGATTAAAGGGGTTAAGTCAGTAGCTCAATGGGTAGGACGTGCCCCTAATGCTGCTGACACTTTCGGCACACACTACAGCGAATTTGAGATTGAAATCGGCAACATTTCAGCTGAGGAACAACGACGAATACTCAACAATATACGCGAAGAACTTGCTGGCGAAACATTAGATAACAATGGCGATGGTAAAGCAGAACCCGGTTTTGTTGGTGTCAATTTTGCGATTAACACCTTTTTAACCGAGCGGATAGAAGAAACCATTTCTGGCTACGCCGCATCCACAGTTATTAATATCTATGGCAATGACCTTGACGCCTTAGACCACGATGCACAGGCAATTTCTGGGGTAGTGGCTAGTATTAAAGGCGCTTCAGACATATTAGTACAATCGCCGCCAGGTACGCCGCAACTGGTCATGCGCTTGCGGCCAGAAAAACTCGCCTTATGGGGCCTGCAACCTACTGAGGTTTTAGACAACATACGCTTGGCATATGAAAGTGTACCAATCACGCAGGTCTATCAAGGAAGTCGTGTCGTTGGTGTAAGCGTAGTGCTAGACACCTCAGCTCGCGACGATCTCCAGGAGGCTGGAAACCTACCTCTATTTAACCCAGAAGGTAAATTATTGCGCTTACGTGATGTTGCAGACATTATGCAGGAAAATGGACGGTCCAAAATACTGCATGCGGGTGCCAAACGGATACAAACTGTAACTGCCAATGTATTCGGGCGTGATATTGATGCTTTTACCGCAGAACTTAAAACTAAAATCCAACATGATGTCGTGTTATCACCGGGGGCCTATTTAGAGTTTACTGGTGCGGCTGAAGCGAATGCAAAATCGCGGGAAGCACTCATTATGCAGTCGTTTTTAGCTGGCGCAGCCGTATTCTTAATGCTGTATATCGCATTTGGTCGCTTACGTAATTTGCTACTCACCTTTGCTAACCTCCCGTTCGCCTTGATTGGTGGCATATTAGCGGCTCTATTTACCGGGGGTTGGATTTCATTAGGCTCACTAGTCGGCTTTGTTACCCTATTCGGCATTACCCTGCGCAACTCAATCATGATGGTGTCACACTACCAACATCTTATCGATGAAGAAAACTGCGTATGGGGCTTAGAGACATGCATCCGCGGCGCCTCTGAACGCTTACCCTCTATTTTAATGACTGCCATCGTTACCGCTTTAGGCTTATTGCCACTGGCTGTTGGCAGCGGACAGCCAGGGCGTGAAATTGAAGGGCCAATGGCCACCATTATTGTCGGCGGGTTAGTGACTTCTACCATCCTCAATTTATTAATTCTACCCACGATCATGCTGCACTTCGGTAAATTTAATAAACAAGAAAGTTTTTAGCGCGCAATGATCAAATCTTTTATCAAATACACTAGCGCTGGCGGATTAGCGACTGCAGTACATTATCTGATATTTTTACTCGCCATCCATTTGATGCTATGGGCGCCGTGGCAATCAACACTCCTCGCTGGCTGTATCGGTGCACTCACCTCTTACAGCCTAAACTATCGCTATACGTTTCTGAGCCAAGCCGCACATCGTAAAATTTTGCCTAAATTTTTACTGGTCGCCGGTGCGGGGATTATAATTCAAACCTTAATTGTGGCAGCCTTAAGCCCTCATTTGCATTACTTGCTGGCACAGCTAGTAGCCACGTTTAGCGGGCTAATTTTAACCTTTATATTTAATCGTTACTGGACATTTGCATGACTACTTTAACAGCTCCCAACCACATTGATTTAAGCATTATCGTGCCGGTGTTTAATGAAGAAGCCGTATTGCCTATCTTCCACAGCAAGATTATCAGCATTCTGCAACCGCTTAATTTGAACTATGAAATTGTGTATGTCAATGACGGAAGTCACGACCATACTGAAGTCGTTATTCTTGGCCTAAAGCAACGACACCCAGAAATTGCTTACGCTAAATTTAGTCGTAACTTCGGTAAAGAAGCCGCAATGACAGCCGGCTTCAAGCTCTGCCGCGGTGACGCAGCGATTATGATTGATGTAGACCTACAAGATCCACCAGAACTGATTCCTGCGATGATTCAGGCGTGGCGTGATGGGGCTGATATTGTCAACATGAAGCGATCTGAACGCTTTGGTGAGCCAATGTGGAAAAAGGCCACCGCAAGCATGTTCTATCATTTGTTAGGTAAAATTAGTGATATTGAAATACCGCATAACGTGGGCGACTTTAGATTATTTAGTCGCCGCACCATCGAGGCATTAAATCAACTCAGTGAACGTGGCCGCTTTATGAAAGGCCTCTATGCATGGCTTGGATTTCCGCAAGCCACTATAGAATATGAACGTGATCCTCGGGCCGCGGGCAATACCAAATGGCCTTTCTTTAAATTAGTTGGACTCGCATGGCAAGGCATTACCGCTTTCTCTACAGCACCACTGCAAATGGCAACTTGGTTAGGATTAAGTAGTGCTGGTGGCGCTTTTGTGTACGCTAGTTACTTCTTAATTAAGAGTGTCGTGTATCCAGACATAGTACAGGGCTTTCCGACATTGATTGTGGTCATCTTATTCTTAGGTGGTTTACAACTCTTCTGCATCGGAATCCTAGGAGAATACATTGCGCGTATTTATACCGAGGTCAAACAACGTCCGGTATATTTAATTGAAGCCTTTCACCCTGCTCAGCACTGACTTCAGACTGATGAAGAAAGTTCGACAGACAGTCATTTTGTCCAATAAACCTTCTATAGAAAAAATTGACGAAAAGTTATCATTGCACCCACGTAACAAACATCGAGGACGCTACGACTTTGAGCAACTAATGTTAACTAGCCCACCACTTGGCAGTTATGTGCTCTTAAACGAATATAACGATTTCTCTATAGACTTTGCCAATCCCAAGGCAGTAAAGGCGCTTAACTGTGCCCTACTCAAGCATTTTTACAATATTGCTAAATGGGATATTCCTGCGCAATACTTATGTCCGCCCATCCCTGGTCGCGCTGATTATGTACACCACCTAGCTGATCTATTAGCGAGTGAGGCCAAACTCACTCTGAGCAAAAAAATACGTGTGCTCGATATTGGTATTGGAGCCAATGCAATCTATCCCCTGATAGCCTTTCGTGAATATGGTTGGCAGTTTGTGGGAACAGACGTTGACCCCATTGCACTTAAAAATGCACAAACTATATTGGATGCAAATCCAGGCTTAACATCTGCGATTGAACTACGTTTACAAACTTCTTCTAGCGCCATATTTAGCGGTGTTGTCAAGGCTGACGAACACTTTGACCTTACCATGTGTAACCCACCATTTCATGCATCACTAGCCGAGGCCAAGGAAGGCACACAGCGTAAATGGCAGAATCTTGGTAAAGCAAAACCTGCAACACTTAACTTTGGTGGCCAAGGTACTGAGTTGTTTTGCGATGGCGGGGAAATTGCCTTTATCAGTCGCATGATTGAAGAAAGCGCAGCAATAGGCAGTCAATTTTTCTGGTTTAGTAGCTTGGTTTCAAAAGCGAGCAATTTACCTGAGGTGTACAAAGCACTTAAAGCCAATGGTGCGCTGCAAGTGAAAACCATTAATATGGCGCAAGGTCAAAAGCAAAGTCGATTTGTGGCATGGACGTTCCTGACGCCAGAGCAACAAAAACATTGGCGTAAGCACTATTGGTAGCAAACAACTTGATGTGATTTTTACTTGATAGGGCTGTTGACCAACAAGGCTTTTTCTTTGAGCTGGGCTACATGAAAACCTTGCTCAAACACAGCATAATCAGTTTTATGTAACAACCAACTGTCAAAGACGCCTCCGCTAGCCATGTCTGGAAATTCGCTATCAATCAAATCATCATGCACTAATGTTTGCACCGTGGCGGAGGCTTGATAGGTGTTTAAGGTTTTAGATTTCACTAACACCAACTGTTCGGCACCGAGTTTGTTGGCCAACCAGGCACTTAAACTATCTGAGGTTAGCTGCCAGTTTTTTGGAATGCTAGCATCAGCTAATGCCATGCGACTGGGCAACCAAATGACACCCTTATGTTGCCAGCCACACTCAGCGAGCTCCAGCTCACTACTGGCCGTCACCAAGTTTGGGTTCATGGCCGCCAATAATTGTCCGTACTGATCCATGGCCAATAGCGCCAACTGATGCGCTACCGCATCATTAACCCCTGAGCGTTTCTGCGCCTCGCGCACCGCGTCAGCAAATACACTTCCACCAGGTACAATCACCACCTGGCCATTGCCGTGCTTGGCAATCAAATTTAGCCAGTGTGAAAGCTCCTCTGAGCCTAACAAGCTACCACCTAGTTTAATCACCCACATCGCTTAACCCTGATCCGTTTGAAAAAACTGCAAACTCGCAAGTAGGCTAGAGGCTTTATCCAAAGTCTCAGCATATTCTTTATCTAGTACGGAGTCAGCCACAATGCCACCACCAGCATAAAAGCTGATTTCGCCATTGGCATACACTGCTGTGCGTATGGCTATATTGGTGTCCATATTACCGTCAAAACCGATATAGCCGATGGCGCCACAATAAACACCCCGTCGATTAGGTTCTAATTCATCAATAATTTGCATCGCTCTTAATTTGGGTGCTCCAGTAATAGAGCCGCCTGGAAAGCAACCGCGCAGTAAATCTATAGCTGTTTTACCCGCTTCCAACACACCGCTCACAAAACTGACCAAATGGTGCACATTGGCAAAGCTTTGTAACTGAAATAACTTATCCGCTTTCACCGATCCAGTTTTGCAGTTTTTGCTAATATCGTTCCGCAATAAATCTACAATCATCAGATTTTCCGCTTTATCTTTAACACTGGCTTGCAGCGCTGCAGCATAATGCTGATCTTGCACAGCATCTTTAGAGCGTGGGCGTGTGCCCTTAATCGGGCGTGTTTCTACATGGTTAGCCACCACTTGTAAAAATCGCTCAGGAGAGCCAGAAAGCACCTGCATAGCACCAAAATTCATATAAGCCATAAATGGCGCTGGGCTTATTTGCCGTAGTTTTAGATATGCCAGCCAACCATCACCTTTAGCCTGCGCTGAAAATCGTTGCGCTAGATTGACTTGGTAGCAGTCACCTTCAGTAATATAGTGTTTAACCTGATGGAACGCCTGCGCGTATTCCTCAAAATTCATATTGCTGCGTATAGGGGACGTGAGTGCAAAATAACTACTTACCTCAACTGCTGGCTCATCAAATAAGGCGCATAACTCTGCCCATTGATTGCGGGTTTCAGGATGAAATCCGTGTGAAACCAAACAAGCAGTTTTTTCCCGATGATCAACCACCACTGCCCAATCATAGATGCCCACCATCATGTCTGGCAATACAGCTTGGTCTATGGGGTGACTAAGTACAGCCTCAACTTTTCTCCCTAAGTCGTAGCCAAAGTATCCAAGCGCACCTCCGCTAAAGGGTAGCGAAGTTTGCGCTACCTGATAGGGGGCGAGCAGGCGATTAAGAATCAGAAATGGATCTTCAGCACTCAAGCTCACTTTGCCATCTTGCATAATTTCTGTGTATGCATTCGGGAGCTGAGCCAAGCAAGTTTCTCTGGTAGTGATCGTGATAAATGGATCAGCAACCAAAATGTCATAGCGCCCGTATTGGCCATTTGGTTGACCACTATCGAGCCAAATTGCCCACGGCCGATGACGTAAACGTTCAAATAGCTGCACACTATCTGGCTGGTAATTTAAGGGGTATTTTAGAAAACTCATGCAGCAATCTCATGCTGATAAATTAGGCAGGCAATCGCATACGCAGGCAAGCAAACGCTTGCTTGGGAATGCTGAGCGTTCGTTATATTGCAATTAAACAAATCACTGACATCCAAATAAGTGAGGTGCATTTTTTCTGCGATTTGTTTCACCAAGAAACGGCCTACGCCAGCGCCGATAATGCTAATTTCTCGCCCATTACTAGTGTTAGCAATGCGGTCTAGATGCACCATTGTCACCTCAGTTAAGCGTTCAATCTGTTTTTCTTTAAATGCTTCTGCAAGTCGATTCCAAGTGATCATATCAGCGTCTTCAACATCATGGCCAACCATACGCGCAATACGCCTAGCGCTAGAGAATATGGATTTATCTTTGCCGTCCGCGGTTTCTGCCATGTCATCAGCCACTAACAAATCCCCTGTTAATCGATAAACATCCCCGCTAGTTGCAAAAAATTCAGCGGCAACGCTGGTAGCACCAAGGTTAAAACTTATTTGTTGCGCTAGCGCCATCAGTGGAGTCCGAATAACACCAGTATAAACGAGCTCCTCAAATTGCATACGTGTCGCGTCAGTAAAACCTAAGCAAGATGGCTGACCATTGATTATCGGCACAAAATCAGTGGTGGTACTTCCAATATCAACCAATAAAGCATAATTACAATTTTTTAAGGTTTGTAACCGATGCGCGCTAAAATAAGCGCTGGCCAGCCAGTTTGCAGAAGCAATACTGTGCCAAGATTGAGATACCTCAGACAATATTAAAAAGCATGAAGAATCAGCGAGGGTTCTGGCGCCACTAAAAAATAGTTTAACACCGTTTAATTTTGCATCCATCAAAGCACTAATAGCGTTTACTCCCGCCTCACGATTAGCAAATATATCGACCAGTTCACCTGTCATGGTAATCGCATGTAATGCAGTTTTTACCTCAAAATGATTGAGTACCATATCTATTGCGGCATCTAATTCAGGTAAACCTCGCCATAACGCACACGGCACTTGTAGCACTTGCAACAGCGCACCATTGGTATCAAGCAGCGCAGCTTTAAGGTGGGCTCCACCAACATCCCAGCCTATCGTACGGTTAAATTGGGTTGATTTATTCATTTAAACTCAGGTTCACGGACTTATGCGACATGTTGTTAGGTAAAGTAAATGCCAACGTCTTTGCATCAGCCAAATCTAACATCATGCGCATTGGATTACACCCCAAAGACTCACTTAACGCAATGTAACTGGTGGTAATTCTAGGGTTAATTTCCACCACAATAAACTCATTCTCATTCAATATCACGTCAACGCCTACGTAGCCATTAAGCGTCGGCATCGCCAAGGCAATTCGGTCGGACAATCGTTCAAAGTCAGCACGTTTCTCACTTAATCCATTAACAATCACGCCTACGAGTTTCAGATGTTGCGACTCTGTCATGACCATATTTTGCTGATTACAACTTAAAAGCCAGACTTGGCCATCACGGCATAGCATTGACATACTGGCCGGAGTTCCTTCTTGAAAAGGCTGAACGATATAACCCTGATTTTGACAATTATTTTGGCTTAACCAGTCGTGCACTGAAGCTTGGCTCTTAAATAACATAGTCTGCTCACATCCAGCACCATCAATTGGCTTTAGCACATAATCGCCTTGCCATGACAATGTATCATTGAATCCTAGTGTTAGAAATTCATCTGCCATCATAGTGGGAATAGTCATAATTCCAGCGGACTTCAAGGCAATAAAAGTGTGATATTTATTACTAGCAATATCCACAGAAGATTGAGCACAACCTAAATTTACAACCCCACTAACTTCTACCATGTGCGTTAGCTTGCTTAATATACCATCGCATTCGGGCGCTACAATAAGCGCAGCATCACAGGTCTTGATGAGCACTTGCCATATTTCAAAAGGGTTGGCGCTGGCATCAATAGCTAACGTAGATGCTGCAGTTAGATGACTTGCGTCTAATCTAGCGTCAATCGTGGTGACAATTTCAATGTTATCGAGTGCGTTCAGGTCTGCAATCAATGCCTCGCGCATTAAGAGTCCTTCGCGTAATAGTGACGCTGGCAGTGGCTTGCTGTTTAAACCTCCAGCTGTGATATATTCTAACAACAGTATCTTCAAAAAAGTCTCACAAAGCACCTGAAAAATGGAAATCATTCCCGTCATAGATTTAATGCATGGTCATGTCGTGCATGCGCGCTTAGGGCTTCGACAGCATTATTTGCCTGTACAGTCAATTTTATGTAAATCCAGCGCGCCAAGCGCTATCGTCGAGGCTCTTTTGGAATTATACCCATTCAAGCGGCTCTATATTGCCGACCTTGATGCAATTAAGGGGTTAGGTCATCATTTAGATATAATTCTGCAGATTCAAGCGCACTATCCAGACCTAGAAATATGGCTGGATGCGGGCATTAGCAATGTCGAGGCGCTCAGTACTTGGAAATCATTAAACTTAACCCACGTCATCGGTAGCGAAAACATCACGACAGCCACTGACTTCATTGCTATCAGGGAAAATTTAGCTGGGAAGTTCGTCCTATCACTCGACTTTAATCAAAACGGCTTTGTAGGCTACCCAGAGTTAGAAATTCAAACCAATTATTGGCCTGATAAAATCATCGTCATGGAATTAAAGCAGGTTGGCAGCGAACAGGGACCAGCCACTCAACGCTTAGAAGTCATTAAGCAGCAAGCCGGCAATAAGCAGATTTTTGCAGCTGGAGGCATTAGACATAACGCAGACTTAGAACAACTTGCAACCCTATCCATTAGCGGAGCCCTAGTAGCTACAGCATTACATAATGGAAATCTAAACCCCAGTTAGTCACTGTTTTACGGACTTGCATCTTGAAGAAGTAAATCTAAAATTATTAATATAATAATATTGTGCATCAGAGGCATAAAGGCGGGGATGCTAAAGAAAAACCCCTAGCCAATCAATATTGGCTAGGGGTTGATTGACTACAGTACCAATTACTCTAAGTTGGCATGAATTGCGCGCATACCTTCTTCGGTTAAGCCTTTAGCTGCCATGATGTCAGCAATCGCCGCCTCTAAGAACACCAATGTTGACAATTCAAACTGTGAACCCATTGGCATACCAATCGTAGCTGGAAAGCTATTGTCATTACCGATTTGTACATTCAAATCAGACAACTCTGACATTGCAGATTTGGCTTTCATTGAAATAACAGCGATTTTTGCGCCCATAGATTTAGCTTTCTTAAGCAAAGGCATTAGTGTTTCTGTACCGCCAGAACCTGAAATGACAACGAATAAATCACCAGCTTGAATGCTAGGTGTAACAATTTCGCCGACCATGCTAACTTTGTATCCACTGTGCACTAAACGCATAGCAAAAAAACGTGAAACCAAGCCTGAACGACCAGCTCCGCCAACAAAAATACGACCTGCGCCATCAACCAGCTTAATTAATTTAGCTGCATTGCTGTTATCTGTTTCAGACAAGATAGTAGTTAGTCTATCAAGAATTAGTTTTTGATGATCCATGATGTTTCCTTTAATAGTGGGCAACGATTGAATAATATCAAAAAAAATCCCGACTCATTACTGAGTCAGGATTCTTTTATTACTCATCTCAATAATTACTTATTGAAATCGCTTAACTTAAGCGTGAGCGATAGCAGTGATTTCTGCAGCAGAAGCAGCAGGATCAGCAGCACCGTAGATAGCAGCACCAGCAACAATGATAGTTGCGCCAGCATCACGTACTTGAGCAGCTGTAGAAGCTTTAACGCCACCAGCAACTGAGATTTCTACTTTTAAACCTAAAGCAGCAACTAAAGCTAAGTCAGCAAATGGTGTTTGACCAGCAGCTTGTTGATCTAAACCAGTGTGAACGCCAATGATGTGAGCGCCAGCAGCAACAACTTCTTTAGTTTTAGCAGCTTTATCAGCAACGTTGATCAAATCAACTTGAGCTTTTTTGCCGTATTTGTTAGCAACATCAATTACACCTTTGATAGTACCAATGTCAGCGCAACCTAAAACTGTACAGATATCTGCACCAGCTTTGTAGAATGGCTCAGCTTCGTAGAAACCAGCATCCATAGTTTTTAAGTCAACTAAGATTTTGTTGTTTGGGAATTTAGCGCGTAAAACTTCAAGTAATTTAACACCGTTATGCTTAATGCATGGTGTACCGATTTCAAGAATGTCTACGTGAGGCGCTACTAATGCTGCTAAAGCAACTGTACCGTCAAAATCTAATGAATCTAATGCCATTTGAGTTAATGCCATGGTGCTCTCCGATAAATAATTATTAGGGTATTACAGATTTATTGCTATTTTAGTGAAAATTTAAAGCACTTTTTATTGCAGCGCCTACAATTTCCAATACTACAAAAAAACTGGACACTTATAGTAAATGCCCAGCTAATATATGTCAATTCTAATACTGCTAGATTACCGTTTTATTACAAAATAATTGGTAATTATAGTTTTGCGCTTAAAGCCGCCTCTAGTTTATTTTGATCAACAACAAAACCACGAATACCTTCAGAAAGCTTCTCTGTAGCCATTGCATCTTCATTTAATGCAAAACGGAATTCGCTTTCGCTCATTTTAGCCGGTGCAGTTGCTTTAACGCCGCCGTCAACGAGTAAGCGAGGCAAATCGCCTTGTGTCGCTTCTAAATCTTGCAATAAATTAGGCGCAATGGTTAAACGATCACATCCTGCTAATGCTGTCACTTCACCGATATTACGGAATGAAGCCCCCATTACCACTGTTTTAAAGCCATGCTCTTTGTAGAACTTATAGATTGCACGAACAGAAATTACACCTGGGTCAGTTTCTGATGTGTATGTTTCGCCAGTTTTTGCTTTATACCAGTCTAAAATACGACCAACAAAAGGTGAAATTAGAAATACACCTGCTTCAGCACAGGCACGCGCTTGGCCAAAACCGAAAATCAATGTTAAGTTACAATTGATACCTTCTTTTTCTAATATTTCACCGGCTTTAATGCCTTCCCAAGTTGCTGCTAATTTGATCAATACACGGTCATTAGTGATGCCAGCATCGTTGTATAGTTTAATTAGTTTACGACCTTTTTCTACCATCGCTGGCGTATTGAATGACAAGCGCGCATCAACTTCAGTTGAAATACGACCTGGCACTTCTTTAACGATTTCTTGGCCGATTGATACTGCTAATTTATCAGCAGCATTATCGATTTGCTGCTCTTTAGATCCACCTTGTGCTTTTGCATAAGCAATCGCAGCATCAATTAGTGGTGCATATAATGGCAATTGACTTGCTTTTAATATCAAAGATGGATTGGTTGTTGCATCATATGGCTTTACGCTTTTGATTGCATCAACATCGCCTGTATCTGCCACGATTGTAGTCATGGTCTTTAATTGCTCTAATAAACTTGCCATTACACGCCTCCTGAAAATTATCTAATATATCTTAAGCTTTTCGCACAAACTACCGCTAAACGGCTATTGATTTGACTGGCTTAAGTCTTATACAAAATCTAGTGCAACATTATATCTTAAAACTCATGAGCTGTCGTTACCCGACCAATGCTATTAATTGCAAGAACACCCGGGATGTTAGACCAAACAACTGGCTAGTAAGCAAGCCACTGTTAAGTCTGCGCTAGTGCCTGGATTTAAATTTCGGCTTTTGAGAGAGGCATCCCAAGCTCTTAATTTCTTTTGCACCAATTTTGGATTTGAGGAAAGACTAAACTCTATCTCTAGGGCTTGCGCTTCAACCATCACCTCTGTCGCCACCTTAATGCCGTATTTTCTAACGATGTGACTATCAGGCTGATAGGCCAAAAAACTTAGATATAGGGCACAGGTAGCCCACGCCCGATTATCCCAGCGCGACATTGCGGTAGTGTATTGAACCAAACCGAAACCCAATATATCTTGGTAGGCATTGGCATATTGCCAGGCAATCCGATCTTGCTCTTGGGCCGCAACCATCAACGCCAATAAGCTAACATTCGGCTGATCATTCACATCGTGCGTCGCCACTTTTCCCAGTCCCGCTGGTTGTGCCAAGACAATAGCCCTCGCTACTAGGCGCGCATCATCAATCGTCAATTGCGCCAATGTCGCCTGCAAATTCTCAGTAAAGCTGAGCTGATGATTTGCATGCAAGGCTGCATGTATAAGCGGGGCACATAATAAGATTAAACCTAAATTGGTATTTAAACCCACGGCTTGTTGCGTGGCTTCAACTGCAAGATAAATACGTTGGCCTACACCGATATGATCTTGTGCAATTAGCCACGCAGTTGCGTCTGCACTTTTGAAAAAATCCTGTATGGTCATGCCATGACCATCGGCAAATATGTGAACATTCCCAGGTTTTAAAGCCTGCAGTTCAGACATACAGGCCCAATGATAGGCTTCAGCCAACGTTGCTGCGCTCCACTGCTTACGCATCAATTAGTATTCACCTTACTCATAAAATCATCTACTAAAAGCTTGGCTATATTGACGTCTGTCACGCTTTGCAAGCCCTTCCATGCGGGGATGCTATTTACTTCCAACACCAAATACTCACCACCTACCGCCTGAATAATATCCACGCCACAGTAATCTATCTCGAGTGCATTGGCAGCTTGTAAGGCAAGCTGATTTAGGATTACATTGGGTTCTACAGCTTCGCAGCGAGCGCCTGCGGCCACATTATTCACCCAGTCATGGCCGACACGTTTCATCGTAGCAACGATCTGGCCTGCAATCACAAACACTCGATAATCATGCGGCGCCTCGGCAGAGTGGATTAACTGTTGCAGATAATAAACACCGTCAACGAACTGCTGCATTGGCACCGGCGTAGCGTCATCCGCCAACAGCTTACGGACACCCTGCCCTTGCGAACCGAATAATGGTTTAAGCACCAACTGTTGCTTACTTTTTTCAGTCTTGAGCCTTATCTGCGCTAACTGCGCCCTAGATTCACATACCCACGTTGCTGGTGTAGACACGCCATGATGAAGCAACAAAAAGCTTGTCATGGTTTTATCTACTGTGCGCTCAATCGCCTTTACGTCATTGTAAATTCGCACACCGAGCATACTAAGTATATGCAGAATATTTAGGCGTGTAATCACCTGCTGCAAAGTGCCTCCGGCGATGCCGCGAACAAAAACGGCTTTAGGTAATTGCCCATATTCAAATCCCGGTATCTCAACTACAGCCTGAGTGCCCGACATATCTAGGCTACAGCTCTGCAAAGAAACAAATATCGCTTCAACACCTCGTTCGGCAAAAGCTAGCTTTAACTGCTCACCATGCCAGCCAGCATCATCTGTGAATATAGGAACTCTCAAAATGCCACGTTGATATCAATTAACATTTAAGACTTAGAAAATGACAGCGCGATCAACTCAGCGTTTAACTGTCCACCCTCAAATACATGACCAGTGTCTAAATTGATTATCGTCACCTTGGCAGGTGAAAATAACAATGGGTCAATTAAGTAAAAGTCCATGTTGTAGGATTTAAATATTTCTGCAAACGGCTTACCGTAATCTTTAGAGGCGCAACTAGGTAAATTCTTGGCTAATTCTGCTGCGGCCTCATCGCTACCGGTCACCTGCAGATGCACATGCCCACCAAACAAGATGGCATCGTTGGTGCGACCCATCGCCGACATAAAGTCAGTTGATACTGGCGGAATAATCGCTACACCTGTGCCGCTAACAATCTGCCCTAATGGAAAATGTAGCGCGTGTGCTTTATGAAGCGCCACTTCCAGTACGCGTCCCACAATTTGCACCACACCGGCAATACTAGTAGTGGGCGTTAAAATAATCGTTAAATTTTCAGGTGTGACTTGTGTGTCCCGAAGTACTTTCTCTATCACCTCTGGTGGCGGAATTTTCCCAGTTTCCAACACAATACAGGTGCTAGGTGCCGCATCAAGGTATTGCAACTCCTGAAACAAATCTTCACGCTGGGCCAAAGCGCGCGCTGGGCCTGAACCTAAGGCAAAGAACTTTTCATGACTTAATGCCCAGCCGGCATATTGACTGGCTAAACAAGCCAGTACAGGGTTTTTAGAGCTGACACTAATACTCCCTGCATTGATGAAGTTGAATTGATGGTCGGCAAAGTTATGCTTAGGGAGCGTACGCACATCACCAAGCCCTCCCATGCAAATTTCAGCAATCAACCGCCCGGCCTCCACACTGCCCAAATGTACAATTCCGGCATCAATCATAGTGCAGCCTGATTCATGCTGTGACACCCCCACCTGCAACACCTCAGCCTGTTGCACCAAATGGCGTACCAAAGGCGCACTGAGCTGATTGACACTTAAATGAGCTGGCGTTAGCACTAGGGTTGATGCAATATCAGCGTTGTTGGACATGGGTTCCTCTATGAGCTTCTAATAACTGCTGTATCAGTTTAACGCGAGTTTGAACAAGTTGCTTGGCACTTTCTGCATCTGCGGACTGTGAGACAACCGAACAAACTGGGTCACCCTCTTTAATTACTGCATTTTTATTTGTTATATCAGGGATATCAACAACCCAATCGGGCCATGCCAAGCCCTTAGTAATTATCAACTCAGCAGGCGCGTAGACGATAGCATGAGCCGAGGCCTCTTTAACGCTCATCGCAACGCTTGTCGACTGCCCTAAACAAGCTAATATATGCCGCTGCAAAAGATTGAATTCAGCATACAAACCAACCGTGGCACTTAATCTTGGATTAATTTCAAGTATATAGACAATGTCTTCAGAAACAATGGCATCCAGACTATTTAAACCGAGTAAACCATACGTCAACGTTATTTTCTGGGCTGATGAAATAAGTTGCTGTTGGATGTCAGTGGCTAAGTGAAGCTGACTTACCGCACCGCCATAACGAAATGGCATGGCTACACTAGGAGACAACCACTGCTCATTAAAACCAACAACTTCGACTGAATTGCCGTCTGCCAAAAACAATAATGATACAGAGCATCCGCTGATATGCTCTTGGTAATAACAGTTTGACCCTAACGATTGGCTGGCTTTTTTAACCCAACTGATATGGGTACCACCGTTACCTGCAGCAAATTTTTTCAAGTAACGCTGTTTAGGCGCTTCAGGAAGGCACTCAACAACGTTAGGAAAAGGAATGTTAAGTTGCTGTAAGCTGGCAAAGAAACTAAAAGCTGTTTTGATCTTAGCTACTGTAGCGGCAGTGTTCCCGAGTAAAGGTATCTTAGTAGAGATTTTTTGGAGTAGTTCTGGTTGCGCCTCTAAACCACTGCCGTAAACAAATCCTAAATACTGACTAGCATCCAAGCCATTGATAGCAGTCAATAGTGCTTTTGCATTAAACCCCTGCTGATCGCAAGCCACAGCTACGGAAAGTTCAGCTAAGGCCAAAGTTTCCGCATCTGCATAAGCATCAATTGCAGTAACACGATAACCGGCACGCTGGGCCGCCTCTACAAAAGGCCGTGCCGACAATGCAATGACTAGAATTAATGGTTTAATAATGCGGTCGCCAATTTAAAAGCTGCCATAAATTCAAACATCTGTGGCTTATCTGCGCTTAACATTTGCTGGAGCAATTGTTGTTGCGTTATATATTTAAGCGAGCCTATGGCCATAGCGCCTATGCCGTAAGCCACACTTGCTTCAATCTTTACGCCATCTGCACTGACCAATATCCCAGCGACACCTAATGGCGCCACGGCATTAACGTCGGCCACAATTTTTAATTGTTTGGCTACCGATAAATGATTTACGCTTAGCACCTGTACACCAGCCGCAGCCGCGCATAGCGCAATCTCTGTAGATTCCAGCACCTGTTTTTTTGCTGGTTCTGAGCTTCCATCCACGACTTGCAGGTTAATTTGAAACTGCGTATTCCAAGCCAAGACTTTTTGTTCAAGCTCAGCTATTGCTCGATGCGCTACTAATTGAACAGTTGCGCCTTGTAGCGCAGCAATAATGGCAGCGCAACTACCCACGGGGCCGTTGGCACCAAAGACGCTCAAGGTTTTTCCACTAAGATCTAATCCAAAGTGTTTATGAAGATGAAATTCAACCTTAGCCACCATTGCCGCCGCCGTAGTAAACGCACCCGATGGATCGGCAAATACGGAACAAGTAAATGGGCTAAACATTACGCCTTTACTTAAATTCAACATCTGCATCGCCAGATCAATATCGCGCCCACCAATAAATATCCCCTCGCGCTTGATGCCAGAAGGGCTGCGTGAAAAAATTGCGTCCTGCGTAAGCCCAACCACTTCATCTAGGGCCACATTGGTGTACGACACTACCTTATCAAAACCTGCGTCATACCCCATATTCACATCAAATGGACTAGCATTTTTGGACGCGGTAATTAAGTGCAAAATACTAACTTTTTCCATAAAATTTAAGCTTCTTTCAAAGGTAAAGATTTGATTATTGCCGAATGATTACGCCCACCGCAGACCATCCAACTTAGGGCTGAATCACTAAATTTAGATTGGAGTTGCTGTAAGTGTGCTTGAGCTGCCTCATCGGTTTCAAAAACCGCAAAACCGGTTGGACCCCATGAGCTTTGCCCAAAACAGGCAACACCCATGTGATGTAAATGCTGAAGTACATTTGCTACCAACGGGCTGGCATAGCGGCCGCCTTGCACAGGTGAAAAATAATCACCCACATGCATTTGTAATTCTTGAATACTATGACCAAATGCGGTTAAATCCTGCTCGACTAAAGCTGGCATCGCTTGCATCAATACGTGCCGACACAAATGTGCAGCCAAGTTTGCAGAAAATTCTGGCAACTGATTAAAAGCCGAGCGCTCCTCTTCACCATGAATACCCGGAAAACTGCTATCTAAAATCAATAAAACTCGCCATGCGTCAGGAAAATCATAGCGAGCCAGTAAGGGTGGTAACTTAGAAGTTATCGTCGCGTCCACAGCACGCCCACCATCGACTAGAACGCCACCATCGTTAAAAGCAGCAATGCCGATACCAGAGCGTGCGCCACGACCAGTCAGTTGTGCAATTTGCAAGGTGGTTAAGTTGAGATGATAAAGATGACTAATAGCACTCCCAATGGCTAAAGCCAATTGTGTGCCAGAACCTAAGCCCGCGTGCTCAGCAATGTGTTGCTCAACATGTAAGTGCAAATGGCCTTTAATTTTCAATTGCGTCATCATTTGACTGGCAATCTTTGTAGCCTTAGCAACAACGGACGCGTTAGCATCACCTAACGCTGTAATCAATAATGGTGCTGATGTGTCACTAGCACTGGCGATTAATGCTAGTTGCGGCGCATCTAGCGCAAGTCCAATACCACCAAACTTCCGCCCTAACCCGCCGTTCAAGTCAAAAAACCCCATATGTAATCGCGCTGAGGTACACACAGAAATCTTAGTCGTTTGTATGACTGTTTCAGCACAACCTTTTGTGGGGGTTAACTCAGGGTTTAACATGGGCTCATCGTTAAAAATGGAAAAGGGCTTCTTGCAATGGTTCTGACTTAATCGTGCTTATTCTAGCTGACCGACTTATCTTTTCATATGTAAGTATGAAATCTATTCATGCTTAAGGCGAGAAACTAACAACATTTTTATCGAAAACTACAGTTTTTAAGGTGACAATAGACTTATATTTAGGCAAAATAACTTATTACAAATAATAACTCAAAAAATTAACCAGCCTAGTCACACGCAATGAAGTAAAGCTCCCAGCAAAACAACCATGCGTGTTAACGAAATTTGCGTTAAAAAGTTGAAATTCAATCACTCGATTATCAAGATCAAGGAACTATCATGTCAGCCCACGTTATTCCATTTGAAAATTTACGTAATGTAGATGTGCCATCAGTCGGCGGTAAAAATGCTTCTTTGGGTGAGATGATTTCTCAGCTGTCGGCCAAGGGTGTCCGCGTACCAACAGGCTTTGCGACCACAGCTGACGCTTATCGAGAGTTTTTAGCACAAAATGGTTTAGATGCAAAAATTAATGCTGAGTTAGACAAACTCGATGTAGATGACACGCAGGCGCTGGCAATTTGCGGCAAACAAGTGCGCGATTGGATTATGGCTGCACCTTTTCCGGCAGCGCTTGATAAAGCCATAGCTGAACACTATGAAATGCTGATTGCAAAATCTGGCAATGGCGCTACGTTTGCGGTACGTTCATCGGCCACGGCAGAAGACCTGCCTGACGCTTCATTTGCTGGGCAACAGGAATCTTTCCTCAATATTCACGGTTTAGACAACATCTTGCATGCGATTAAAGAAGTATTCGCTTCTTTATATAATGACCGTGCTATTTCTTACCGCGTACACAAAGGTTTCGTCCATGCAGACGTAGCATTATCTGCTGGTATCCAGCAAATGGTGCGTAGTGATATCGGCTGTGCCGGCGTGATGTTTACCATAGATACTGAGTCCGGCTTTAAAGATGTCGTATTTATTACTTCATCATACGGCCTAGGTGAAACCGTAGTGCAAGGGGCGGTTAACCCAGATGAATTCTACGTTCACAAACCACTGTTAGCCTTAGGAAAACCAGCGATTGTGCGCCGCACGATGGGTTCTAAACTGATTAAAATGATATTTTCAGACGCAACGCGCGCTGGGAAAAGTACGCACACGGTTGAAGTGGATGCCGCTGATAGTGATCGCTATTCACTTTCGAATGAAGATATCTTAGAGTTAGCTCGTTACGCCATGACCATTGAGGCGCACTACGGCTGCCCTATGGATATTGAGTGGGGGAAAAACGGCATAGATAATAAGTTATATATCTTGCAAGCACGCCCAGAAACAGTAAAGTCACAAGAGTCAGCCAACAACGTGACTGAAACTTTTAAACTCAATAAACATGCAGCGACACCTTTGGTTGTTGGTCGCGCAGTAACACAAAAAATAGGCGTGGGTCCTGTGCGTATCGTGCTTGATCCAGCAGATATGCATTTAGTACAACCTGGTGATGTGTTAGTCGCTGACATGACTGACCCAAACTGGGAACCAGTCATGAAGCGTGCTAGTGCATTGGTGACTAACCGTGGTGGCCGTACTTGCCATGCAGCTATTATTGCGCGCGAACTTGGCATTCCTGCCATCGTTGGTTCAGTGAATGCCACCGACATTTTGCGTGAAGGCGAAATCGTCACAGTATCTTGTGCTGAAGGTGAATCTGGTTTTGTTTACCACGGCGCACTTGATTTCGAAGTGAGCACCCAAGCCACAGCGAACCTTGCCCCTGCGCCATGCAAAATTATGATGAACGTGGGTAATCCGGATATGGCATTTGGTTTTGCTAAAACCCCGAATGATGGCGTAGGTTTAGCCCGTTTAGAGTTTGTAATTAACAATATGGTGGGAATACACCCGAAAGCCATATTAAATGTGGATGCCATGCCTGCGAGTATTCAAAAAACCATTAAAAATCGCGCACGTGGGTATGCTAGTCCGAAACAGTTCTATATTGACAAAGTGGCTGAAGGCGTAGCAACCATTGCTGCAGCGTTCTATCCAAAACCAGTCATTGTGAGAACGTCAGACTTTAAATCGAATGAGTACAAAAAGCTGGTCGGTGGTGAGATTTACGAGCCAGATGAAGAAAATCCAATGATAGGTTTCCGTGGTGCTGCGCGTTACATGGCTGAAGACTTTAAAGAGTGCTTTGCGATGGAATGTACTGCCATGAAAAAAGTACGTGATGAAATGGGTTTGGTGAACGTCGAATTGATGATTCCATTTGTGCGCACGCTGGCTGAAGCCAAAGCGGTCACAGAAATCATGGCTGCTAACGGCCTAAAACGCGGTGAAAATGGTCTGCGTTTAATTATGATGTGTGAAATTCCATCCAATGCCTTATTGGCAGAAGAGTTCTTAGCCTACTTTGATGGGTTCTCTATCGGATCAAATGACCTAACCCAATTAACATTGGGTATGGATCGCGATTCAGGCATATTGGCTGACGGTTTTGATGAGCGTAACGATGCAGTGAAAGCCTTGATTAAAATGGCAATTAACACCTGCAATCGCTTAGGTAAGTACGTAGGCATCTGCGGCCAGGGTCCATCCGACCATCCAGACTTCGCTGAATGGTTAGTCTCTGAAGGCATACAATCAATGTCATTAAACCCTGATACTGTGGTGTCTACATGGCAAAGACTCACTAAGAAATAATAGAAAAGATGCTAAATCGCACCGTTTTCTTTATTTCTGACAGTACCGGCATTACCGCCGGCGCCTTGGGTAAGTTACTAGAGCATTTTCCACGTACACACTTTACTCAGGTAAGGTTGCCTTTTACTGACACGCTGTTAAAAATTCAGCATGCACAGGGGGAAATCCTGCAGGTCACCAAGCAAGACGGTGGTCGTCCAGTGGTAATCATGTCATTGGGTGATATTGCTCTGCGTAATGCGCTTAAACAATCCAATGCCTACTTTATTGATCTATTCTCAACTTTTATAGATCCATTAGGTGAAGAGCTAGATCAAATGCCTCTGACCGGATCAGGTATTGCGCATAGCATTACCCGTAGTAGCTACCACGACCGCATGGAAGCGATTAATTACACGTTGAACCATGATGACGGCATGACGAACTCCGGCTTTGAAGAGGCGCAAGTCATCCTAATTGGTGTTTCGCGATGCGGAAAAACCCCTACCAGCATTTATCTAGCCATGCAGTTTGGGATTAAAGCAGCTAATTATCCGCTGATTCCAGAAGACTTTGAACGCGGTACTTTGCCTGCGATTTTGCACAAACACCTAGATAAAATATTCGGCCTAACTATCAAACCCGAGCGCCTTCACTCTGTTCGCAGTGAGCGCAGACCGAATAGCGTATATGCATCTTTAGACAATTGTCGCAAAGAAATTACTACTGCAGAAAATCTAATGCTGAACTCTGGTATTACTTGGGCAGACTCGACTAGCCGCTCTATTGAAGAGTTATCGGCGATTATTTTAGAGAAAATCAATCATAACGTTTAGCTATTTATACACAGAGTTCGTTTAGTTAGCGTTTATAAGAACCTGTAAAAAAGCCTCCCCGTAACGCTCCAACTTAGCTTGACCAACTCCACTGATATTAGCCATTTGAGATAAATTGGTCGGTCTACGATTGAGGAATTCCAACAAAGTACTATCGTGGAAAATCAAATAAGGTGGCACACCTTGCTCACGCGCCAATTCGGTTCGTTTGTCTTTGAGCAGATACCATAATGGATCTTCGCTCACTGCCACATATGCCTCTTTAGCATTAGCACCACGCCCAACTTTACTCACTTTGCGTTTGACCACTTCATTATCACGACGCAACCACACTTCAGTTTCACTACGTAGCACTGGACGCGATAAAGTGGTGAGTTTAAGACCACCGTAGGCTTCAATATCGGCTTCTAAAAATCCACCCGCTACCAATTGTCTAAATACACTACTCCATTGCTGTTGCGATAACTCTTTGCCTATTCCAAATGTACTCAAGGCCTGATGTGAGAATTGCGCTACTCTTGGGGTGACTTTACCCAATAATACGTCAATCAAATGCACCACACCAAAACGCTGGCCCGTACGATATACGCAAGATAAAGCCATTTGTGCCGCCTGCGTGGCATCCCAGGTATCTACTGGCTGTAAACAGTTATCGCATTGCCCACAATCACCTGGGTGTTGCTCACCAAAGTAGCGTAGCAGGGTTTGGTGGCGACAGGCAGTGGACTCGCAAAAGCCAAGCAAGGCATCTAGCTTTTGCCGTTCCACCTGCTTACGCTGTTCCGGAGCGTCACCTGAGTCAAGCATTTTGCGCATACTGACGACATCACCTAAACCATAAGCCATCCAAGCATTGGCGGGTAGACCATCACGACCAGCTCTGCCTGTTTCTTGATAATAAGACTCGAGGCTTTTTGGCAAATCTAAATGGGCCACAAAACGAACATTGGGTTTATCTATACCCATGCCAAAGGCTACGGTGGCGACCATAATCACTCCTTCTTCACGCAAAAATCGTCGCTGATTCGCATTGCGTATACTGGCATCCAGACCTGCATGATAAGGCTGCGCATCCCAACCGCGTGACTTTAACCACTCCGCAGTTTCTTCTACCTTGCGCCTTGATAAGCAATAAATAATGCCGGCATCGTTAGCATGCTCAGTTTCAATGAAGGCCTCTAGTTGTTGGCGTGCATTATCTTTAAGGGTTACTCGGTATCGTATATTTGGGCGATCAAAACTAGATACGAACTGACGCGCGTTTTCCAGTGCTAATCGCTCTACAATCTCGGCGCGTGTTGGCGCATCAGCAGTAGCTGTTAAAGCGATGCGTGGCACTAGTGGAAAGCGTTCATGCAGCACGGTTAGCTGACGATATTCTGGACGAAAGTCATGCCCCCATTGGGAAACGCAATGCGCTTCATCAATAGCAAATAAGGCAATACCAGTTCCAATCTCTATTTGTTCAAGCAGACCCAGAAAGTGAGGCATTAGCAATCGCTCAGGGGCAACATACAATATCTGCAAATCTCCGTGCATCAAACGTGCCGTCACTTCGCGCGCTGATTCGGCGTCTAAGCTAGAATTCAAGAACGCCGCACGCACGCCAAGTTGCTGTAGCGCGTCGACTTGATCTTGCATGAGGGCAATTAATGGTGATACCACAATGGCCACTCCCTCGCGCAAAAGTGCGGGCAACTGATAACACAAAGACTTGCCCCCACCGGTAGGCATCAAGACCAGCGCATCACCACCAGCCGTCACATGTTCAACAATCGCTTGTTGTTCACCGCGAAAAGAGGAGTAACCGAAAACTTCATGAAGGCGTTGCTGGGCGGAGTGATTTGACATGGCCGCCATTGTACACCTCAGGAGAAGCGTTATTGATGCGTATCAAGTAGAGTTAAAATAATGAAAACCACGCTTACCTCAGGCTTGGAATTACTGCATAATTGAACGCAATAACTCGCTTGGCATTCTTTTAAGTAGATTGCATTTTTGCAATTTCTACTTTACCCATGCCGACTAAACAATTTTATTTTTAGGATCTATGAATCATGAAATTATTGAATGCACTTGTAATCACCGCGTTAGGTGCAGGTTTGACCTTAACTTTATCCTTGCCCGCTTATGCCAACCATGATGGCATGGGAGAGCATTGCAAAATGCATAGCAAAAAAACTTTTGAAGAAGCCGACGCCGACAAAGATGGCACCTTAGATAAAGCTGAAGCAAAAGCAATGTGCGACAAAAATTTTGAAAAAATGGATACCGATAAAGATGGTACGGTAAGCAAAGATGAGATGAACGCTTGCGGAGAAAATATGGGCGGTATTCATCACCCACATAACAAAAAATCTGATGCTATGCATGAAAAACGCTCAAAAGAATTTAGCGCTGCTGATACCGATGCAGACGGAACTTTAAGCAAAGAGGAAGCTAAAAAACTACCTAAAGTTTCTAAAAACTTTGATGCCATTGACACCGATAAAGACGGTACGGTAGATCGCGAAGAAGTGCACCAATTCATGCATGTACATAAAACCAAATAATCGTTAATTAGCACCCAACCTAAGGTGGAAGCTTAAGTGTTTCCGCCTTTTTTTATTAAAATCCTAAGTATTGCATCCATCGTCAAGAGGCTTTTAAAGGCATGCTAAACATAGAAAACCTATAATATAGATCTGTGAATGGGCAAACCACCCTTCGAATATGCCGCATAGCGGCTGATTAAAACCGTAAGTGTTAAACTACTAACTGCCTCTAACAACCACAACGAACCCATGAACCTAACTTTTAAACTCAGGGCATGCTTTATTGCATGGTTCAGCTTCATACCAAGCCTAGCGCTTGCTAATCCTTTAACACAACGCATAGACTTAACTAGCCATTGGGTGGGTATTTGTGCATTGGCATTATTTATGACTGCCTATTTAGTCGTCATGGCAGAAGAGTTGATTGATCTGCGTAAATCCAAACCGGTGGTGATGGCAGCGGGCATTATTTGGGCCTTGATTGCTTGGTATTACCAGGCACACGATGCATCAACATTAGTCGAGACCGCATTCAAACATAATTTAGAAGAGTATGCCGAACTGATGTTGTTCCTATTGGTTGCGATGACCTTTATCAACACCATGGATGAGCTTAAGGTGTTTGAGGCTTTACGCACATGGTTAATCCGCAAAGGATTAAGCTACCGCGCACTGTTTTGGGTAACCGGCTTACTAGCATTTTTAATTTCACCTATTGCAGACAACATGACCACCGCCTTATTAATGGGTGCAGTCGTATTAGCGGTAGGTGGAAATAATAAGTCATTTGTCTTACTCGCCTGCATTAACTTGGTTGTAGCAGCTAACGCCGGTGGCACTTTTAGTCCTTTTGGCGACATTACCACGCTGATGGTCTGGCAGAAAAATATAATAGCCAGCAATGGGTCCGTCACTTTCTGGACTTTCTTCAGCTTATTTATACCAGCGCTAGTCAATTGGTTATTGCCAGCAACAATCATGCATTTCGCAGTGCCCAATGAAAAACCTAAAGGCAAAAGCGAGCAACTGCCTATGCAAGATGGCGCATTGGCTACAGTCGTATTATTTCTTATCACCATCGCCATGGCGGTGATGGCTCATAGCCTTTTAGGATTGCCACCGGTGTTAGGCATGATTAGTGGCTTTGGTCTATTACAACTACTCACCTACATCCTCAAAGTTAGGGCTAAAAATCAAGTGCCTGTTGATGTTTACACTAAGATCACCAGTATAGAATGGGATACGCTGTTCTTCTTTTATGGCGTCATCCTCTGTGTAGGAGGCTTGGGATTTTTAGGTTATCTCAGCCTGCTTTCGCAAAGCTTATACGGCATTTGGGGCGCTACAAACGCTAATATCGCCATTGGCATAATTTCAGCTGTAGTCGACAATATTCCCGTAATGTTTGCTGTGCTAACCATGCTGCCAGATATGTCGATCGGACAATGGATGCTAGTAACGCTTACTGCTGGTGTTGGCGGCTCATTATTATCTGTAGGATCCGCTGCTGGGGTTGCGTTAATGGGCCAGGCCCATGGTAGCTACACTTTCTTTGGACACCTTAAATGGACTCCGGTAGTCGCGCTTGGTTATATGGCGAGCATCGCTACCCACCTCTTACTCAATAGACACTTATTCTAAATCCTTGCCAACCGCACCTAACACTTAGTGGACAACAGGAATTTTAGGCAAAAAAATAGCCTACAAATATGTAAGCTATTGATTTAATTGGTGCCCAGAGCCGGAATCGAACCGGCACACCCTTACGAGCGAGAGATTTTAAGTCTCTTGTGTCTAC
>Ga0209697_10001494_pt1 | contig 35835 bp, 55 predicted proteins | sample AliMusrvi5mmetaG_FD_184115 | JGI IMG/M metagenome (GOLD analysis project Ga0209697, IMG submission 184115) | Freshwater lake bacterial and archeal communities from Alinen Mustajarvi, Finland, to study Microbial Dark Matter (Phase II) - Alinen... | ecosystem: Environmental > Aquatic > Freshwater... | reverse complement strand
CCAATTCAACGTCAGATAAACCACGATATTCTTCACGGGTATCTTCGTGGCGAGTGTCCCACCATACCTTGACAATGCCAGCCTTAGAAATCAGGGCATCTTTGAACCAAGTAGTCAAAATGCGATGACCATTGGATTTCTTATAAAAAAGATAATTTAAGTAGTCGGTAATGATGTCGGCATTAGCTTCATCACCTGGCTTAGTCGCTTCTAGTTCAACAACACGCTCAGAGCTAGAGAATTTAGCCATGAGTTCAGGCAAGATCGATTCGATCACATTGCGAACGTCAGGACTAACTACTGAGGAACGCCCTTCTACTTCAGGAGGAGATAAGTCCCCTTTTGGCAAAGCCTCGTAGTAAACCAATGACTTTTGACGCTGATTGGCGAGTTTTCCCCCGAAAAAGCCTACTGCTTGGCGCATCTCGGACTCGGTCAGAGCCTTTAGCTGATCATCGGTTAGTGCTTTTGCCATAAAAATCCTATACACAAAGCCTTAAAACGAGCTTTGTTGTTTATTTATAAATATTTTGTAAATAGTTCTTGACTATGTTGTAGCGTTACGCTACATTATGTTTAATCGCTGATTTATTTAACAACTTGCCTAGCGATCAATAAATGGGGCTAAACAGTTAAGGAGCAGTAAACATGAGAACAACTACACGCTATATTCCAGAAGGTTATGAACTCTCTTGGAATGATGAAGATCTCGGTATTCAAATTTATTACAAAGATGAAGTCAGTCCATCAGGTAAAGCAATCGTTGGCGGCCTATGTTTTGTAGGCAAAGCAGTTAAACCAACTTGGTTTTATCGTTTTCGCAATGGTCAAGAACGCATTGATGAAGTAACCAGCACTTTCAAAAGAGTTAGAGAAAGGGCTGAATACAAGGCTGCCAAGAAAGCTGAAATTGCCTCAATCAAACACGATGTAAAAATAGGCGATATTTTTCAATCTTCTTGGGGCTACGATCAAACTAATATTGATCATTACGAAGTTGTTGCTGTTGCTGGTAAAACTGCCACTATTCGCCCTATCAAGTCTTTAGTCGATAGTGACGGTTATTTACAGGGTAATTGCGTACCAGCACCAGGTAATTTCAAAGGCGATGCTTTTAAAAAGCTGATTCAATACACAAGCGCAACATCTGAGCCACACTTTAGACTTAACAGCTTCTCTAACGCTTGGAGAATCAAGCCTGTAGCTGTCATCTCAGGTAAGCCTATTTTTTCAGAATCCCGTTGGACTGCATACGCATAAGGAGAAATCAAATGACTTCATTACATCAAACGGCTTCTTGGATCATTGTTCAAAAAACAACTGGTAAAGCTATTTTTGAAATCTTTAGTAAAAAAACAGCCGATACTATAAGGTCTAAACACTCGGATCAATATAAGGTGTTACCTATCCTTCAATACTTACAAGACTTTAATAGCGAGGTGAAACATGACTATCTATGAACTAACAGAATGGCGATACCGCCTCGGACTATCTCAAACGGCTGCTGCCGAACTCTTAGGAGTCCATCGAGTAACACTTGCCAATTGGGAGCTTGGTAAGCATCCAATTGAAAAGCAGACTAGATTAGCTTGCCTTGCTTGTGAGCTGGCTTACATTGCAGCAGATCAGTACGTTAAAGATCATCCAGCTAAGTTAAATAACATTGGAGCTAAAAACTTAGTAGAGCATCAAGGGAAAATAGGTATTAGAGAAAAGTTTTTAAATGATGGTTTCAACTATCAAGATAAACCCCTACTTATTAGTATCCCGCCTGAGTCTCTCATCCAATACATCAAGTAAACCGTTATTTCTTGGAGTAGCACCAAAGTCTGCATAGGTCGGAGTCCCATAATCATCGGGATTTCTGACCATGTAGATGCGATCCATTTCGTTATTTGATACCCCGGTCTTAAACTTAGCGCCTGGGACAACTTCTTTAATCTTCTTCATTAACTCTGGCACTTGACCTTTAGAGTCATCAAAACCCATTACTAGAGCCTTATTACCGGGTCTAGCAGCGATCACCATTGAATCTGTTAGTCCAGCCTCACCGAGCTTTTTCAATTGCTCTGGGGTGATGTTATGCAACATGGCGGCATTGGAGTTCTGCGTATCACTCAAAAGATTTGGAATAAATCGCGCTACGCCGTTGCCATCTTGAGTTAAATTCTCAGACGTTTGGGCTGCGTACTTCATGTAATCTTGATCTACTACCCTACCCTTGTGGGCTGGAAATTGTTGCATGAATACAGGGTTCGCTTCAAAGCCATTAGAGCCTTGCCAAGCGCCTTGTGATGCTGACATATTGCCTTGTGCCAATGGGCTTCCTGTGGCGGTTCTAGCAGCGTCTAATCGCTCTCTAGATAAGGCCATTCCAACTGGATTGCTTAATGCTACGTTTTGTAGAAGCGCTGGATCAGTTACGGCAACTTCAGTATTAAAAACAGGTCTAGCAAACTGTCTTAGAGTATTTTCTGTTTTTGCATTGACATAAGGAGTCATTCTTTCGACACCTTGCTGCGCTGCTCTAACAGCAGATGGGGTAATTGGCATTAATGCGCCAGATAAGGTCTCTGTTGTCTGTCCAGCAATGCTATGCGATGGCTTTGGTAGCAAACCGTGCTGAGTAAGCCATTCGGTAGATCCTACTGCTTGTCCTGGCTTTAATAATCCGGTAGCTGTAAATGGTAATGACGCTAAATCTACCATTCCTGTCGCTGCCTGTGGTGCGCCTCTAGCGATAGAGTTAACAATATCCATCATAGGATTTTGTTGATCTATTAAGTTATCTAGTAGGCCCATTTAAATCCTTTTATGCGTAATTCATCTGGGGGTAATTTAATGAACCACCCCATTCGTCATTACTCATCTGTTCTGCTGCAATACAACAATATCGCCAAGCATCTGCACCATGAGAATGTTCATCATGAAGCGGTGCGCCAGGTTCATTGGTTTGCAAATTAATCGTTCTTCGATAGCGTTTTAGGCTATTGACGAGCTTATGTGTTTTAGTTTTATCAAAGTAGGCTCTCGGAAAGACCATTCTGGCTTGCCGGATACCTTCTTCGATGTCATCCCTACCGAGAACAAAAGTTGTTCTGCCAAGGGCTTGCATGATCTCTTCGGTGGACTTGCCACTCTTGAAGTCTTTACTTCTACCATCATGGGGAATGTAATCAGTACCCCAGTTGTATTTCATGTCTTTAAGCTGCATCACATACGAATCTAAAGTTCGATGCGAATCTTCAATGTAGTCAATAATTCTTAGCTCTGACGCTGATCTTTGCACCAGAATAATAGACATACTGTCATTCCAACCAAGATCCCAAACACTATGAACTTTAAGCATTGGGTCGTAAGGTACGTTGCGTATCCTTCCATCCCGTAGGCAAGCATCGATTTCATTGGCGTATATCGCTCCTTCGACTGCGGATCGGCATTTACCTTCCCAGACTGTCTTATAACCTTCGGGATCTCGCTTTTGCCACGCTAATCGTTCAGTTTCTAGTTCAATAGGGAACCAAGGATTATCTTGGTAGTTCATCTCTACAACCATCGCACCGTCTGGCGGGTTTAAAACAAAGCGCTCGTAGGTTTCATCTGAATCGAGTTCAGGGTTAAATGCAATCCAGATCTCAGAGCCAGGCTTACGAATGGTCGGAATTAAGACATCCCATGACCTTTTGGTAACGACTTGCCCTTCTTCGATAAAAACAATATCAACCCCTTCAAAGGATTTGATGTTGGTGACCGATTGTTGGCGAATACCAATGAAGGCAAAGTCAGAGCCGTTCTTGCCGAGAATCTTGTTTTCTTGCACTTCAAAGAAGGCGCTTAGTCCTAAGAGGTCAATTTGATCTTTCAAGAGCCGATGGACTGATTCTTGAATGGACTTTTGAGTTTCTCTAGCGCATAGCACCCGAATAGGTTTACTGGCTGCCAGGAGAATCAACATTCTGGCAATAGTCCAGCTTTTTGCAGAGCCTCTACCACCATGGACGATTTTGTATCGAGATGGAGTGGTTAGTAAAGGAAGCAGCTTCTCCGGTAATTCAACATTACTCACTAGCAACCTTTGGGGCTACCCCAATGATATTTAAAGCTAGATTGCCATTGACGTTAGCTTCTAACTCAGTCTTGATCGTTTCAGACCACTTCAATTGAGTCTTAGACCACCAGATCATTGCACTGGTGTCCCCACTCATCGCTTTGTCAAACAAGGTTCCAGCTACGGCCATGTGCGCTTTAGCTTTGCCCTCGTCTAACTCTTTACGGTAGTGAAGGCGAAGAGTCTTATCGTCTATCCCTACGAGAATGGCGATTTGTTCATGAGGCAAACCAATGCCACTAGCGTTCTCCACAACATCCCGAGACTTTTGGTCTGGTTTATGCGGAGGATTTCCACCTTTTCTTTTTATAAGGGGGAAGTTGTCATTGTCTTTGGTGGTATCTGTCATATATTCTTTCGGATTCGCAAGGATTGTCCGTTTAGGTGTCGGTCTAGTTCCCGACTGCCAGACTGTTTCATTTATAGGTCTCAGTCAACCTTGTCTTAGCCAGGGGATAGCTAAGTTTCCGGAAAGAGATTTCCGTTATCTTTTAAAACATTCTTTGAGTTGGTTTCTCACTTCTTGAAGCGATACCTTGTAATCATCGCAACGCTTTAGTTGAGTACCCAGTTGTCCTTCATGCTTTTTACACACTCTGACACCCCAAAGCCTTGAATGATGGACACAACCATTACATTCTTTATTTAGATTCCTCTCCTGATCTCGTTCCATTTTTATACTAGGATCAAGATAATAGGATTGGGGATAGGTCATAAAAAATCCCTCACGCAGAGGGATGTTCTTTCAAGGCGATAAAATTCACAATATTCATTTATCACTAAAATATCACGCATAAATTAGAGTGACAACGCACACTTGATACAGTAAGCACACAAGACACATTATTCATATTTTGGAAGGTTGTGTAATGTTTCTTCATAGTAACCAACCAATCTTTTCTTGTGCGGGTTTGGTCTTACTGTTGGAGGGTACTTTCCACTCTTGATGCGGTTATAAAGTTCTGTAGCGCTAATGCCAAGTGTGAGATAGATTTGCTTGAACGTATAGAACTTCATTCCAACCCTCCAAAATGTTTTAAGTGGGAAACTGCTCGGTGTTTTCTTGCGGTGTATAAAAATTCAGAGATACACAGGATCTTGCGTTGCTGAACAATGGTGTTGGCATAACGAAGCACCTTCCACCCCCCTTTAACGTAGAACTTGTTATGAGTGTTAGCTACATAGACAGCTTTAAGGTCTTTTGGAAGAGTTTTGACTAATTGCTCAAAAGCCTCTGCATCTAATGGGTAGATTGGATCTGGCTTTTCTACATCTGCAACTGCGTTCTCTTGTTTAGCGCCCTCTAGGAGTATGGCAGTCATACACTTGACGTTTTGATGCTGATTAGTCTTGCCATGACTCCAGCGTATCCAGTTTTCTTCTTGTTTTTTGAAATTTCTGCCAAAGCGAAATCCATACTTGGTCATTTGTATTTATCCCCGTGGATTTTATGATCGGCGGCAAATTGAAAGACCTCTCCAATCGATAAATCTGAATAATGATAAATTCCATGTTTGGAAAGGATTTTTCTCATTTTTATTAATCCTCTTTGCTCAATCTGCCGAATTCGCTCTCTAGAGATTCCAAAGAAATCGGCTATTTCTTGTAATGTCATTGGATTACTCATGGATGGCTTTCTTGAGTTGGCGGTACTTTGCGAGGTAAATCTGACGGATAGACTTGATTTCTTCGACAGTCCACTTGCCTGGAGCATTGGCTGATTCGATGCGATCTACTTCCTGCTCTCCCACCTTGACCAATAGAGATTTTCGGTAAAGGACAATGTTTCCAGATAGATGGGTATTGCATGGCTGGCACTGCTTATGGCAGTTGTTCTCATCAAAGCGAAGGTTTGGTGCGCTTCCTACGCTGCGATAGTGGCCCGCATGATATTGGCCCGTATGGTGTCTGCCACACGATATGCAAGGTAGTTCAATGTCTCTGATACGGATAAACGCATTAAATGCAATTTGGGCTTCTTTTAACCACTCATTGCGAGTCTTGAGCTTTTCCTTAAGTAGTTTGATCTTCTGCTTTTCAATCTTCTCTACTGCTACCCGACCAATTGCTTTAGCGCACTGCCACGAACAAACCTTTTGCATAGGTCTGAACGATTCAAATGGAGCATCGCAGACTTTGCACTTTTTCACTCAGCAAACACCACATTTTTATCCACCGCAAACGCTGAGATTAGTTCTTGCATTTCTGTCATTTGGGGAATAGTCATTTTTGAAGTTGATTGACCTAACACTACAAATCCTGATCCGTCTAAATTGGGTACTACATCCTGTTTTTTTAAGGCTGCGCTAAAAACGCACTTCCAAGATTCAGAGTCCAGCTTCTTTCCATACCAATCGACTTGGCGGGATATGTCAGAGAGCATCGCCCAGAGCCTAGAGTTCTGTTCTAAGGTTCTGGTCTTAGGTTTAACCTCGACACAATATCCATCGGGTGCTTGCTTGATGGCTAAGATTGCATTAGACCGAGCCTGATCGTGAACAAGGCAGAATAGTTGCTTACTCATTTTGTACAGCCTTCACAGCCGCAAGAACCGCATCCCGACTTAGCCCGTTCCGGTGATTCGTTATGGCTGCGATCATGGATTCCTGTTGTAATCTTGACGGCCTCGCTGATAACACCAAATGGGCTGCACAAATCGGACATCCCAATGCAAACAAACCCGATAAAGGGAATGGGGAGTCCTTCTTTGCATCCCGAATGGCACAGTATTGGCAAGTGCATACTTTCATCCTCCTATGTAGCTGTAAGAGAGGCCTCTAGGGAGGCTGATAAATTGCTGACTATCTCGGTGCATCCAGAGGGCGATCTTGCCCTCCCAATCCCCGTTACGTTGCTTACAACAGATCAATGCGGCATCGGGTATCGTGTGATCGACAATGCCTCGCTCTTCTAACTCTCGCTCTTTCGCTTTATTTCTCCAGACGATAAAAATGTTATCCACTTGATCAGCAATTGAGCCTGATCCTTTGATGTCCCACTTATCTGGCATGGAAGTTTCCTTCTCACCCTTGCGAACGTGATGGACTAGGTGAACATGAGCGTTAGTGTCTTGAGCAAAAGTGCAAACTTGGTTTACAAAATCTTTTTGAGCGTCATAGTCAGTCTCTTTGGGAATACATTTCATCAAAGAGTCAATGACGATATGAGTGATCCCCTTCTCTGCTACTGCATAACGGCAAATTGCCATCATCGTGTGCGGGTCAATCATCCCGTGATGGTCTAGCACATAGACATGGTTCTTTTTCCAATCCCAAAAGGCTTTTTGGTTATCTGGGTTGGTATTACTTCCACCGATAGCTTGGTGCATCATTCGGAGCAAAGTGCGCTTTGGCTGCATTTCAAAACTGCAAATCAAAATCTTCTCGCCTTGCTCTGCCAGCGTTAAGCAGACCTGACCTAATGCTAAAGACTTTCCATGACCATTGACTCCAGCCCAAAGGCTGACCTCTGAATCACGAAGGCCTACAAAGTCACCGTTCTTATCCCAAGGTAAATACTTTCCTTTGTTGGCATGGGGATTGGCAATAAAGGTAGCGACATCCTCGGCATAATCAGCCTTCTCAAACACTACCCTCTTCGGTGCGGTATCAGCGTAATATTTTGAAAAGTCGATTGAATCTGTGCTCAAGGTTTCCATTCGTTGAACTCCATGTCTGTGTCAATTCCTACAAGTAATTTGGGTTTACTTTCAATGAAGGCCAACCACCAAGCGACATACTTATGAATCGTGGTTTCTTTGCCGGGTATAAGGTGAACAGTCAAGCCATGCGACCAAGATAGATCGGCTCTCGCTGGTGGGGATTCGCCCACCCATACGCTCACAGGGAGTTCTCCATTTTCGATTTGCTTTTCTGGGTGTCCGTTTTTAGGATGGTCATCCAAGTGAACAAAAATATCGTTTGGGGTTACACCGTTCATGCGGCATGAAATGATTTGTTGGTGGCCGATCATGCGTTAACAAAGCCTTTTAGGTGGTTTGCAGAAGGCTCTTGGTTTTTTGCCCACTCAGCTTTAAAACCTCTCCATCCGTTTTGGCAGCAAAGTTCTAAAACGGTTTGCAATGGAAGATGGGCTTTATCGGCTTCTCGTTTTAATCCATTGATTGCAGTTTGGGTTACTGGCGCTTTCAAACCTTTGCGAAGTTTGATGAAGTCTTGGAATACAGATTCACTAACTCCGTCAGGAGTAATAGTATTTATATCTTTACTTCTCTTTACTTCTCTAGGTAACGCTGAACTAACGATTGGAGCGTTACTTTTTTCACGATCCTTATGGTTAGCCACTCTGACGGCTGTTAATACTCTTGCTTTTGCTGTTTTTCCGTTGTGTCTTTCAAAATTTGGGAGTGTTAAACCAGCCTCATTTACGATCAACCAGCCCACATTTACCATTGAATTCGTTATTCCAGTAACGCCAATTAAACGATCAAATAACGCCGGAGTAACGTTGAGAGCGTTACCATTTACTGTATGTTGATCGAACCAACGCCATACTCTAAGTAACTTTCCAACCGTTAAATCTGGATCGTCATAGCCAAGTTCAACTGTCATTGCTAGAACTTCCCTTTTCTCAGGGGTATTTATTTCAAACTTTAGCCAGTCACCAGCCATTTATCTCTCCAGTTGCACTCACAAAAAACACTTGGCAGGATGGGTGAGTAATCCATCCTTTCGGGAATGACCCTAGCCAAGCTACCCTCACGGTTCTTAATGCTTTTTTGCTTCTTTTTGAGCCTCTAGAGCCTCGTAAATTGATCTAGCCCAACTGCTCACACCGACACTTCTTAAGATCGGTGATCGAGTGTTTTGAAGGTCTTTGGCCTTATCCATCGGCTTTTGCCAAATACGGCTGAGTTGTTGTTTAGTCATTTGTTCGCCTCCGTACTCCGATGTTCTTCCACCGCTATCGGATTTACACCCGCTACTCGGCAGACCAAAATAGACTCATGCAATTTCTTTTCAGACCACTCGCTCAAAATCGTTTTGATGATTTCGGTACGGCATTTGTCGGTAGCCGAGCAATAGCCATCAATCACAGAAAGCTCTTCAGCTTCAACTTCGAATCGAACTTCGGTCTTAGCCATGTATCGCCCTATTTCTTAGGTTGTTTTTTTGAATCTCTAGCATCAAGAAGATCGCTTAATTTCTTGCCAGCGCTAAATGAGCAGTCACCACCAATAGATAAGATTTGGCTTATACGGCCCTGTGAAATACCAGCGAAAACGGCCATCTCTTCTTGCGAAATACCAAGGCTGGACAGTTTTCTAATAATTTCTCTTGTTTCCATGCCTGAGATTATTAGCTATCTAATAGTTAAAGTCAATAGATAGCTAATATTTATTTTATTAAGATTCTAATAATGAGTACATTAGGTGAACGTGTATCCGCAAGGATGAAAGAATTGGACTTAAGCCAGGAGCAAGTGGCTGAGCGACTTCGAGCTATTACCCCAGACGGTAAAGGATCTCAAGGCCTTATAAGTCAGATAATTAACGGCACAAATAGCGGCTCTAAATACATAGTTCAACTTGCTACTGTTTTAAAAACATCAGCCAATGAGCTTTTATATGGTCAATCTGCTCACGCAAAGCTATCTAAGGATGCAGCACACGAAATAGACCTTGAAAACAATGAAGCATTCCCTGCTGTAAAGAAGGTAAAAATTCGAGTTTCAGCAGGAATTACTGGGTTTGGTGTCGAGCCTGTCACGGGTGATGATTCTCTTATTGTTTTTAGGTCTGATTGGTATCAATCAAGAAAACTAAAACCTGAAAATCTATTAGCTTTAAAGGTGTACGGCACAAGCATGGAGCCAAATTTATATGATGGCGATGTAGTTGTTATGAATAGAGCAGATACTGGGCTTACCGATGGCGATGTATTTGTATTTAATTTGGATGGCGAAGTTGTAATTAAGAGAGCGGTTCGAGATCAAGGCCAATGGTGGCTTGATTCCGATAATCAGGACAAGACTAGATTCACCCGTAAAGCCTGTCCTGAAGGCATTTGCATCACTATAGGCCGAGTAATTCATAGGCAAACCGAAAGGATTTAATCCTAATGTTAAAAGGTTTTAGCGCCCTTCTATTTGCTTTGATAATGTCATTCTCTGTGTCGGTTTATTCTCAACCCGTAATGACATTAGGTGATTTGCAACAAATTTGTTCAGGTAAAGACCAGGAAGCAAAGACAGCTTGCAAGTTTTATATCATGGGTTATACACAAGGCATTTCAATACCAATTAGTAGAAAACCTTGTATGCCTGAAAATTATTCATTTTTTAATCTTGAGATAACTGTAAAAGACAAAATTTCAAATTTAGTAAAAATGTATCCTGGAGACACCAAATTAGAAGCCTCTGGAGTCTTGGGGGGAATTCTTATAAGTTTGTATAAATGCCCCAATACATAGGCTAATAAACCCTCATAAACCCGCTTTTGCGGGTTTTTTTACGTCTATTTCTAAGTGTTTTCCCTAATCTACTAAAAAAGTATTAGTTTTCTATTGACCTATATCTATTAGTTTGCTAATATTCTTCACATGGCAACACAGTTTCACCGATGCGAAGGCGAGTTGTAGGTGAAGCAAGGGTTTAGCAGACCGACTGTGGCAGGTGAAAGCTACCAGAACAAAGGGTTCTTTTAGTCAATAACGGCAAGCCTAGCATGGGTAGTAAGTAATGCAGCAATGGAAATGGTGGGGAGGCAATGTAACAAGGTGAGGTCGTTGACCGGTAGCCCTTGCGAAGCTCCCCATCAACTCCACCAATTAACAGGGGGATTTATGAGCAACGAATACGAACACTCGCTAGAGATGGCTTTAAACAAGCTAGAGGATAGGTTATTGAACAAGCATGAGATCGAGATCATTCGCTCTGCTTGTGGCAAGCCAACTGGTGAATTAGTGGCCGAGCGTAACCATGAATTGCTTGACTCTGTGTTTCACGATATTGGAAGGATCTTTCGCAAATGAACCAATTTCTTAACGGAATCTTTTTAGGATTCATGGCTTTCACAATTCCTTTATGTATCTACGTTGTAGCTACAGGAGGTTTGGTATGAATATGCCCCCACTCTATAACGGCAAAGTCTGGATCGGTATTAACTATAAGCGACCCTTACCTAATCTGGTTGAGTCACACGATGCTCAGTTAATTCAAAAGGCTTTGCTAAACGATCAAAAAAAGAGCTTTAAACATTTTTTATTAAGGATGTTCTCATGAAAGTCTATCAAGCAATTAACAAAGTGCAAAAAGCATTAGTTAAAGAAGGCATCACTAAAAATCGTACTAACAGTCAAGGCGCATCCTATAAGTTTCGTGGCATTGACGATATTTATAACGCAGTAAGCCCTTTAATGGCAGAGCATGGGCTTTGTATTCTTCCTAGAGTGATTGCCAGAGAATCTATTGATCGTGTTGCAAAGAGTGGTGGTGCTTTGTTCTATGTAACTGTTGAGGTTGAGTTTGACTTTGTAAGTACAGAGGATGGCTCAAAGCATACTGTGAAAACCTTTGGTGAGGCTATGGATAGCTCTGACAAGGCTACCAATAAAGCAATGTCAGCAGCTTATAAATATGCTTGCATCCAAGCGTTTGCAATCCCTACTGAGGGTGATAACGATGCTGATGCTCATACTCCGTTAGTTGCCACAATTAACGATAAAGAAAAAGATGAGTTAATTCAAAAACTTCGTGATGCCGCCCAAGCGTTTGCAATCCCTACTGAGGGTGATAACGATGCTGATGCTCATACTCCGTTAGTTGCCACAATTAACGATAAAGAAAAAGATGAGTTAATTCAAAAACTTCGTGATGCCGCCATGCTTGGAACAAGAGCTTTAAACGATACATTTACAAAGATCCCAAAAAGCGAGCTAAAAAATTTAGTTTGGAAACAACATTCTGCTGAATTAAAGAAAGCAGCAGACCAGGTAGATTTGGCGGTGACAGCATGAACCTCATTATTAGCTCCCATGAGCAAGGCAGCGAAGATTGGCTCAATGACCGATTGGGTCGTGCTACTGGATCAAGAGCAGGAGACATTCTTGCCAAAGGTAAGACCAAAGGATCAGAGGCCGTTACTCGCAGAAACTACCGTTTTCAACTAGCCTTAGAGCGCATAACTCGCAAACAACAGGGGCAAGTATTCGTCAATGATGCAATGGCTAGAGGAACCCTTTTAGAGCCTCTAGCACGTCAAGCCTACGAGTTGCATTCAGGCAACTTAGTAAAAGAAGCGGGATTTTGCTACCCAGAAGATACGGAACACTTCGGCTGCTCAGTAGATGGGTTTGTGGATGATGACGGACTCATTGAAATCAAGTGTCCTTCTGCTCCAATTCATTACGGGTATTTAGAGGATGGCGTTGTCCCCATCAACTACAAAGGACAAATTCTTCACAACTTGATGACCACTGGCAGGGCTTGGGCTGACTTTGTTTCCTACTCACCGGACTTTCCAGAAAAACTCCAACTTTTTATTGTTCGCTATCACGTTGATGGCAATGAGTTGGTTGATTACAAAACTGAACTCGATCAATTCTTGGTCGATGTCGAAAACCTTACAAACGATATTTTAAGAAAGGCAGCATAACTATGGCTTCTGTAAACAAAACAACTACCTTGGGTAATTTAGGACAAGACCCAAAAGTAACTGAATCTAACGGTAAAACGATTACCAAAATTTCAGTAGCAACTTCCTACAAATATAAAAACCAGGCTGGTGAACAAGTTGAAGAAACTGAATGGAACAACATTACTTTTTTTGGAAAACTTGCTGAGATAGCAGCACAGTATTTAAAGAAAGGTTCTTCAGTCTATGTTGAGGGTCGATTAAAGACCTCGAAATGGACAGATGCCAACGGCCATGAAAAGTATCAGACATCGATCATTGGAGATTCCATGCAGATGTTAGGCGGTAAACCAGAAGGTGCAACGCAATCAGCAAAACCCATTGCTACAGCACCATCTTTAGACGATGTGCCTTTTTAGGAGTTTTAAATGAAAAAACTAATCGCAATCACTTTTTTGGTAATGACCACAATTCAAGTGGCTTATGCCTATGTTCCCCAATGCCAACAGAAGTATGTCTGTGGCCCCGCTGGATGCCGGTGGATTACGGTTTGCTGGTAAGAAAGCGAAATAATGGAAATTTCAGAAAACTTATTAAAAATAAAAGCAATCGTCAAGGAGTTGGAGTTATTGCTTTGCAATGCCAATCCAATTGATAAAGGCGCTTTATTTGAGCCATACACCAGACTTTATGCCAATGCTGGTCAAGGAGTAATTGAGGCAGACAGATTGGGCAACTTGCCTGCAACTCCAGCAGAAACTTTAGTCAATAAATGGTTCCATGATGTTCACTGGGAATCTGACTTATGAACCATATTGAAAGCGTTTGGGTTTCTGGTGTTTTATTTATAGGCGTGTTGCTCATCATTGTTTATTTAAACGGGCAAGACCGATGAGGCAATCTAAATTGGGGAGTTTTTATGAGGCTTGCTTTAATACATTCGTTGGTTTCACCATCAATTATTTGGCCAACCTTTGTATCTTTCCTTTATTTGGATTCCATATTAGTTTGCTCAACAACTTCTACATGGGACTGTTTTATACGGTCATTTCTGTCGTTAGAAGTTATGTCATTCGTAGGTGGTTTGACAGGCGTATTCACGATACTGCAATGAAATTAGCGGGGGAAAAATGAGCATTGGTGACGTACATAGCAAAGAAAAAGGTTCAGGCGCTCGTTATAACGACAACAAGCCTGATTTAAGCCTAATTCCATTAATTACCTTAGAAGATGAGGCACGGGTTTGGATGTATGGAACAAACAAATATGCTGCTTTTAATTGGATGAAAGGGATGCCTTGGTCTGTTCCATTGTCTTGCGCTTTGCGTCACCTGGCATCGTTTCAAGCTGGCGAGGATATAGATCAAGAGTCTGGCTTACCTCATATTGCTCATGCCATGTGTAATTTAAGGATGTTGACCTTGTATTCCAAGACTTATATCGATGGTGATGATAGACCAAAGGAGTGGCTCAAATGATGAAGGAAAAAGAAAGTCGTGGGCCATACGAGGGTTACTCCATGAGCCAGTCGGAAGTTGCTCAAGCACTATTTTTAAAGCAGCAAACGATTTGCTCAATTGAAAAGCGAGCTTCTGCCAAATTTAGAGAAATCTTTGAACAACGTGGCATTGATATTTTAGATTTATTAGAGGATTAAAAATGAGTGAACTTTGGACAGTTGAGGATATTGCCTCATTTTTAAAACGCAAAAAGAGGTATGTAGGTGAACGCATGGTCAATATGCCAGGCTTCCCGCAAGCCATTCGATTGCCAGCGCCTACAGGTGGCCGTGGAAACCCCTTGTGGAAAGCTAATGAGATAGTAGAATGGGTTTATAAGTTTCAGGAAAAGCGAGTTGCGTAGGTATTAAATTTGTCATCACATATATGACACAATCGACCCGCTAACCCATATAAATAGACTATAAAGATTCCCTTCCTGGGCACCACAAAATAGCACTCTAAACCCCGTAGAATATAGCTCTAAGCCTTATTTTGCGGGGTTTTTCATTATCCCCACAAACCCACATAAAACCATGTTTTTTCACCTTTTTACTGCTAAGATGACACATAATTCACACATAAATGACACACGGAAAGAATCATGTCAAGCATTAAGAAAATGGGTGGTAACTGGCGAGCTTCCATTAATAAGACGGTTAATGGGGTAGTTCATCGCCCTACTGCTGTCTTTTCAACCAAAGCAGAAGCTCAAGCATGGGCCGCTGAAACGGAAACAGAAATTCAAGCTGGAAAACGTGGTCAAGTTAAAGCAGTCACTTTTGGAAAACTATTAGAGCGTTATCAAGAGGAAGAGTCTCCCAAGCATAAAGGCCATATTTGGGAAAAGAATTTGATTGCCAGATTATCAACAATGCCGATCTATTCAATTAAGCTCTCAGACCTTACTTCCGATGATTTTAGTAAGTGGCGCAACAGTAGGCTTAAAACAGTCGCAGAGAGCACAGTAAGGCGAGAATGGATACTTCTCTCATCTGCTATCAATGTCGCTATAAAGGAGTGGAAATGGCTTTCTGTAAGCCCTTTAAATGGGGTAAAGAGACCAAAAGATGCGCCAGCTAGGAAAAGACTATTTACAGATAAAGAAATTGAATTGTTGACCTATACGATGGGGGTCGATGGAGTACCGAAAACGGTAACAGCAAGAGTGGGATACGCAATGCTATTCGCATTGGAAACGGGGATGCGATCTGGTGAGATCGTCAATTTGAGGTGGAAAGATATTAAAGGAAGAGTAGCTACCGTAATAGACGGTAAGACGGCCTCTGCTCGAAGAGAGGTTCCCTTAACGTCTGAGGCTGTAAGAATCTTAGGAATATTGCCAAAAAAGGCTGAGGCCTGCTTTGACATTACAGACGATCAAAGGGATGCTCTATTTAGTAAGGCCAAGAAAAAAGCAGGAATTAGTGGGTTACATTTTCACGATTCACGGGCTAACGCTTGTACCAAGTTAGCTAAACAGATTGATATATTGTCTTTGGCCAAAGTGATTGGACATAAGAACATAAATCAATTGCAAGTGTATTACCGAGATTCAGCAGAAGAAATCGCTAAAAGATTGACTTAAATTCTTATACAAATATCGGACAAGACCTTTAAAAAATAACGCTGTAACTGCATGAAATTTATAGAAAAAGTCATGCAAAAATAGGACATAACCAAGTAAATTTCCCTGTAAAAACAAAGTAATTTAATTTACAGGGAAAAGTGCAATACATTACACATAAAGCCGTTTAACGCTCACTATGTTAATAAATAAAAAAGTTTCCCGAACGGGAAGAATGTAAGAAAAAGTATCGTAAATTACATAAATCTTCCCGATCGGGGTATTTTGTAAGAAAAAGTCTGCCCAAAGTGTGCATCGACAGTAATTTCACCATCCAGCTTTACCAAGAATCCTCAGCAATCTAGGCATGGGCAGACATTAAATTATAGCTAATAGCTTAAAGATGACCTATTAATGAGTCCTTATGATGGTTAATGGCTTATTTATGAGTCATTAACTTGAAAATCCCTTGTCAACAACTTTACAAATAAACGGCAAAACTTTACAAAAGTGTCAACAAATCTGCTGATATATATACTTTTTGTCAATAACTATACATATAGGTATCAATATATATAAGCAATCAATACCTATGGGTATCAGTTATTAGACAGTTTTGCTTTTGTCTAGTAACTAGCGAAACCCTTTGATATGGGCAATCTTCTGCTCTAACTCGTACTGTTCTTTGCATTCACCGCCTGGACAGAACCGCCCTGCTTTTTCAATTTCAGCGTTGCATGATAGGCAGCGCCCCGAGAATGCAATAGGCTGATTCTTTGCTCTGGCTTTCTTAATTGATAGCTCACGGTGCTGCTCTTCTTGCTCTGTTGCCTGATCCCAAATATCGGTCATGCTATGTTGCCTTCTGCTCTAAAAGATATAAGCCGTAATTTGCGAATGCGTACCCAAAATAGGTATAGGACATCCCTAGTTTTCCCTGAAATAGATTCTCAAGGGCGATGTATAGGTATATGAGGCCAGTAATAATGATTAGATTGCTACTCATAGCTCTTTTGGGTCTAGTCCAAGCTCACGGGCAATAAGAGAACACCGAGTCCGAAATTGTGCAGAATGATGCAGCCATTTATCACCCTTGTGCCTATAGAACGATAAATGTGCGACCTCATGGCAGAGGACAATTAACAGGGTATAGAAGTGATCGCAACGAGCAGAAGATATAGTGATCGTATGTTCGTAATCATCTTCATCCGTATAGCAGTACGTTCCCATCGTTTCAGGATCTGCGTTAATTACGAAATTGATAGCCTCTGGAAGAGGAAGTCTCCATTTAGTGAACGGATATGAGCAGCATAGACTTGCATATAAGTGACGAACCGCCTCTGGAGTGAGTTTCATACTTCGCTCCTAATCTTTACTCGCTTATGGATGGTTCTAGTACCTCTATTCCATGCGCCACAAGATAGGCATTGATAACGCTGATAAGACCCAACCGAAGTGATTGCCCTACCCCTACTTTGGAGTGATCCACTTCCACAGTTGGAGCAACAATCAATATCGGAAAATAGATTGACGTTGGGATGGTTTTGAATCCAAGGAAGGAGCTTGTAATAGACTGTTTCTGTCAAAATTACATCATTAATGTTGTATCGCTTCATGGTTGCCCAGGCGGTCTTATTACCAGCCATACACTTGAGCCATAATTCCATTCCCTCATGCTCGGTTTTTTGACCGATTCCAAGACGTTTAGCAATGTAATCGAGCTTGTTTGAAGGGAACTTAAAGCGCCCTTTTGCTACCTTTAAAAGATCAATATTCTTAAATGGCTCTGGTGGTTTTATTTTGTGAAGTAAGAAGTGAGCATTTAGATGCTTCACGTCAAAGTTGACTCCGTTAAAAGAGATAACTGCATCAGCCTCACTTAATAAAGCATGGGCGCTTTTAAGCATTGCCCTCTCATTGGAGTGGTGAACAGAATCAAATAAGACTTTTTTCTCACCTAACCATTTAGCGGCATAACAGAGGATTTGCCCCTCTCGTTGGATATGTTTATAACTGACATTGTTTTCCCATAATCCCCATACTGGAGCGATTAGTGGGCTAGTTTCGATGTCGATGACCAATATTTTCACAGGTATCCTAGTTTTATTCTGCGGATTTAATTGCTTCTATTTGTCTAGCTGCGTCTTGGTACTTTCCGTTGTTTTGAATGACGGTGGAGAGTACGGTAGCAAGGTCAACGGGGGAAGTGATTGCGTCAGAACTGCTTGGGGATGTAGGACTACCACTGGCGCTGGCGTTGAACAACCGAATAAAGCCAAAGCTGACCCGACAAGTGCTGCTGCCCACGCCCAAGCCTTGACTCGCATAGAGATTTTTGACTTGGGACTGATATTGCTCATTTTTAGCTTGTTGGACTCTGATAGCGGAAACGAATCCGTCAACGGCTTTTTGATTCTTGGCTTGCTGCTCTTCAAGGGCTTTTTCGTAGGCTCCTTTTCGAGCAAGACTGTCTTTAGCGATTTTGGCTTCGTAATAGTTTTTTTCGTAGCTGTGACCAAGGTATGCACCTCCTAAAAGTGATAAAAGTGCAGCAAATACGATGGCGTATAAGCTGTTAAAACCTACTGCTAAAAATGACAACGGATTCATAAGATTCCTTCTAAACATTTCTGCATTTCGGCATTACGTCTTTTGGTTAAACCAGGCAAAACCACCAGTTGTCCAGCGACCTTAGCTTTATTCCACTTGGGTAACTCTCGGCAAGCAAGTTCAAGCTGATTGGAGGCTAAATAACGGGCTGCATGGCTAAGATTCTTGTTACATGAAACGGTTGGGCCTTCGTTGTAAACAACGTCAGCAAACGCTCCTAAAACGGGTGCTGGAAGGCCTTGTACGCAATGCTCAACAATGAGCACAGCTTTACGCATATCTGCATTCATAAATTGCTCACATTGCTCTAATGAATAGAAAGCGCCTTTATGAATATCGGCTCCCGTATGACCACGACATACAGTGAGAATTCCACCCGTATCGTCATAGGCATACTGTCTTAAACCTTCGGCGGGAATCGCTAAAGCCACCGCTATCGTTAAAGCACTAGCTATGCGTTTTTGTGAATCGTTCATATATCTTTTTGCGCTACAAGACGAGCAATAAAAGCACCCGCACAAAAGAAAAAAGAAAGCCCTGCAAAGAGGGCTGGAGGGAAATAGTCACCTATTAACGGGATAACTACTTCTCCACCGGAGAGAATTCCGGCAATTAAGACAAGGCGAAGATTCCAAGACTTTCTGAGAATCATTCTCCAGTTATCGTAGAGTTTCATTTATCAACCTTGCGATCTAGCTTGTCCTCTATCCTTCTCATAAAATCCAATAACTCGATTCTAAAAGAAGCAAAATCATCTTTTCTGACGTACTTTTCATTGATTTCCAAAGCAAGGGATTGCAAGTCTTGCTTTAACTTATTGACCGCAGACCAAAGCTCTCTAGCGAACCAACCAAGAACTGTGCAAGCTACGCTGACACCCCAGAGTGCAACTGTCTGAAAATCGCCCATAAAAGACCTTTAGAAATGAAAAAAGCCCCTAAAAAGGAGCTTGATGGCAATACGTTAGAAGAGTAAAATCAGTTAATGCACTTTGATCCTATATTTCTTGGTTGGATTTGTGCCGCTTTGATTCTGCATTGGTGGAATTCACGGGGCAAGAAGTGATTTGCGTTTGTTTTGTTCATCTTGATTCATAGTCCCAATTCCGAGTAAACCTGGTAAAAAGAATTGATTGCCAGCGTTTTGTTTAGGAACAGGTAAAGCTAATCCACTAGAGACATTTAATGCTTGTTTGGCATTCATTCCAGCCGCAATGTTTTGCAATGGTTTAGAAATGACTTGCTCACCGAATGGCACTTTTCCAAGAAGAGGCACTTTGCTTAACTTATCAAGCATCATGCCTAGTCCTGCACCAGTCGTATTAGAGTTATTCACTGCTGATCCTGCTGGCTGGAATTGCTCGTAACTTGCTACTTTTCCAATAGCTTTCATCTGATTGACTTCATCTGGGTTAAAGAACATTCCCAATTTGCGATCACCTATCGCTTTTAATGCAGAGTTATAGCCAGATTGACTGAATTTGCCAGTTTCTTCGGCTGCACCGTTTAACGCTTTAGACTTCAGATAATCTGAAATTTGGCTGCGAACTGTTTGCTTAACGCCATCATTTTCGTTGACTAACTTAGCTAAGTTTTCAACAGATTGAACACTAGCTTCATTGCCGTTACCAAGAATGAACTTATTGACAAACTTATCAGGCTCAATACCGTCTCTCACGGCTTGCAATGCTGGAGTAGCTTCTACTGCTTTCATATAGGAAGCGTTAGCCTTCCGAGCAACATTAAAGGCATCAATGGCTTGTTTGCCTTGACCTTCTATTAATGGAGTATTGTCTAGAGCGCTGCGAACTTGGCCTAATGCCATGCGAACCGATCCATCATTGGAATTTCTTTGCAAATTACCAATGGCTGTTTTCATTTGCTCGGCAACATCTACCGTCAACGGAATTTGACCTTTTGCTACACCATTGAGCATATTTCTCACATCGCCAGGCAATTGACCGCCTAGCAAGTTGTGATCTAAGGCATCATTAGCTTGATTGGTAAACGCCACATGGTCAAGTAAAGCGCTTCTGCCACCAGTAGCTCTAGCGCCTTCGTATAAAGCACCAATTCCTGCTTTTGCTTGAGCATCTTTATTCCCAAGGAGTCCAATGATTTTTTGTCCAGCGGAGTAAGCATCATCTTGTCCATTAGCGCCTAAGTTTTTAAGGTTATTGATTAATACTTGATTGTTACCGTTCTCACGCATTGCCAAGCTATTTAATACGGCATCGTTTGTATTTGCGCCAAGTTTGGTGAGATTTTTTTCTTGGGTGAGTTGTACGGGGTTTAAAGTCAGATTGCCACGCAACGGCATAGCGCCTACAGTTTTATAGGCAATTAAACGCTCTAGTGCATCACCAGATATATCACCTGTTTTCATAGCACCAGCAACATCCTCACGCAACGAACCAATGATATTTTTTGGCAATTCATTAAAATTCATGCCACTACGTTGCAATACTGAATTTATTACATCATCTACTTTTTGCGTATTGTTAGACGTAACGCCTGGAGCGACCCAATCCATTGCCGATTTACCAGCATTGGCTAATCTATTAGGAATTCCAGAAATAGCATTCGCAGCAATAGGAGCAGCTAGACCACCAGCTAAAGAAGCGGCAAATTGAGCGCCTTGACCACCACCACCCTCACGGGTAGCGCCACCAGCTAAACCTGATCCAGCAGCAGAGATCGATTGCATACCAGGGTTTTGAGCAAGCCCTGTTAAGACTGCACGACCAGCATTATTAGCCATTGGAGCTAGAGCACCCGCACCAGCAGACATTCCTCCCGAACTAGCAACTAAGCGACTTGCATCGCCTACCATGCGCTCTAGACCGTTATTGGGTGTTGGCAGTCCAATTTTGTCTGCAATATATTGACCAGCATTACCACCAGCACCAGAGACTCCCAATGCTTGCATAGGAGCGCCAATGATTTGTGGAATAGTGCCTAGTCCTTCAAGACCATATCGAGCAGTAAGGCCTAATTGACCGATCAGGCCATGCCCTGCTTTATCTTCAATAGGTTTAGCTTGCAAAGGCCCTTTAGCAAAAGGATCGTAATCGACTTTTTCTAAAGTAACCGATGGAGAGGCTTCAGCGTTTGAAATTGGTGATAACTTGCTTAATACTTGCTTTGCATATCCCAAGGTATCTGGGGCATTAGGGTTTCTAGGGTCTGAGATAGCAACACCTTGAGAAGCCTTTTTCATTCCATTGGGGCCACCGTAATATCCAGCAGAAGCAAGTCCAACATCGCCATTGGCATCGTCATACATTTTGCTGGCATAACGAACACCGCTACGCATATTGTGCTCTGGATTATTCAAATTCCAGCCTGCATCTGCAACATCTTTAAAGGCAACAGGTGTAACTTGCATTCCACCGACAGCGCCAGCATTAGAAGTTTTCGTATTTTTTCCGCTAGAAGATTCTTGAGCGTAAATACCTTGTTTAATAAAGTCAGCTTTTGCGCCTGTAATGCCTTCTGCTTTTAGGGCCTCATCAATTCCATAAGGAGTCAATGAAGAGGTCTTAGCAAACGGGTCGTAATTTACTTTTTCAAATTCGATACCCATGCTTATTCCTTCACTTTATAGGTGTTTCCATTTTCTAGGACATAAAAGTTACCATCGGCAGCTTTATTTGCCATTACTTTTTTGCCATTAAAGTCAACAAATTTAGAGTTTGAGTTATCCGTATTTGTTGTGGTTTCTTTACCGAGAATACGGTTATAGCTTTCTTGTGCATGAGGCGTTAATAAGCTAATGCCATTAACAGTCTTGCCCATACCATTGCTATATTGCTCACCTAAAGCATTGATCTTAGACCCTAAGAGTTCAGTCAATTGACGAGTTGCAGCCTTTAACTGTTCTGGAGAGTTAGCAGAATCAATTGTCGAACCCCATTCTTTTAATTGGCTGTCAGAAACGTGTCCATTATTAAAGGCTTTGGTCAACTCACCTGTAACAGCATTTTTAGCGGCATTGAAGTTTTGAACCCGTGGATCGCCTCTTCCGCTTTCATAAGCATTGGATACTTTATTCCATAACTGATAATCGGAATTATTTAATTTTTCAGCAGCTTTATCTAGATTATCCATGTGACCAAGTACAGTATTAAATGAAGTAATAGCTTGTGCTGATTTTCCAGAGGTAAAGTCTTGACGAGTTTTTGCTCTAGCTTGATAGTTCACAGCATCAAAGTTGGGATCGTATTGTGACACTGCATTAAGCAGAGCTTGACCGCCAGGAGTGCGAACTAGCATTGGGCTAATTGGAATCGTGCCATCTGCCATACCTTTTACAGTATTGCGCTTATCTGCTGGAATGGTGGCTAAATAATCAGCACCAGTTAGATTGCTTTGATTTGATCCGGTAACTTGTCCATCGGCAGCAGTAGGCGCAATTTCACGAACTGTACCTTCTGTTTGGTTATAAATCATTGGATTATTAAATCCATTGCTAGGGATAAATTGAGTCTTTGGTATGCCTTTGAATGGCAAAGCTCGCATATCACCATTTTTAGAAAGTTGAACCATTTGTCCATCTTCCGTTTGAACTGGTGAAACACCCCACTCATTCATTAACTTTTGTTGCATAGCTTCTTGCAAAAGTTTTGTTTGTAATCCCGCATTAATACCTGATCCAAGGATTTGCCCAGTTGATCTAGGCATCAAGGATGGGCCACCGTTTTGCAGCATAGTAGCGCCCATTGAGAGTAATCCCATGTTGGAAGGGTCGCTGAAATTATCTAATAGTCCCATAGTGATTCCTTAGTGAATTAAGTTGTATTTAACGGCTTTGAAGCCATTTTTCTTTGTTACAACTGACTCAGGGATAACCTTTTCAGCCTCTTGAGCCATAACTCCAATAAATTCACCATGACCAGCAATATCTTTAAATTCTGGCTTATATTCAAACTTATAAATATTTAGACCGCTTGGCAATACACCAACTTTGCTAATGTTTTCTTTCATACGAATATCTGAAAAAGAATCATATATTGGGCCAACAAAGCTAGGATCTGCTTGATTAGATTGTCTTGTGAGGTAATTATTGACAGAGTTTCCTATTCCGCTTCCAGATGAGCTTAATAAGCTATTCCCTAACATTGCGCCACCAATGACATTAGCGGTTTGATTTGTGTAAAGCGGATTGGAGTTAATCTGTGTGCCGCCCATGCCAGCCGTAGGATTCACTAAGTTTGCGTAATTTGTAAGGTTGGTATTGTTGTACGCATTTTGTGAATTCATGTTTGATTGCTGTTGGTTATACAAAGCATTATTGCCAGCTATTCCAGAGTTCAATAAATTAGTTCCTTGCAATGCGTTGTTTAAATTTTGATTTTGCAATGCCATTTGTTGTGCATTATTTTGTAACTGAGTATTGACATTCGTTGTCTGAGCAGTCAAATCACGATTAGCATTATTGGTAGAATTATTTAATGACAATCCTGACAAGTTATTAGCTGTGCCATACATATTTTGCTGTGCTTGGTTATAAGCGCTGTTATACATATTAGCTGCCGTATCACCTTGTGCTTGAGCCAAACTCTTAGCAGCGAGGCCTTGAGCAATACCTTGACGGCTACTGCCATATTGACCAGCAGCAACAGCGCCATCATTGATTTGTGGCAGAACAGAAGTGTTGAAGTTATCCGACATCCTTGTTAAAGCGTTCTGCACAACGGGGTCTAGCGTGGAAGTATTCGCTTGGCCAGTTAGCATTTGCGATAACGATCCTTGTGGATTGGCAGAACCTAGTGAAGCAAAGGCTTGCGTAGGATCTACAGATTGTGCATTTACGTTACCGGCAGCCGTAATGGTTGGATCAAACCCACCGCTTAATGCTTTATTAGCTGCCGTTGTTACTGGGTTATAAGCATTTCCATTAATCAATGAAGAAGTGTAATTTTGTTGGGCTGTATTATTAGCCGCCATCCCTGGAGTCCAGGCAGCATTGGTATAGTTTGTTGCTGCGCTTGGAAGAACTCCAGGTGTATCAGGGGTATAGTCACTAGCTGGATTGTTTTGATTGCCATTGGCATCATAAGTAGGAGTTACCCCTGACTTAAGAGTAGTTGATTTTTGCCCTTGCAAATAAGGCAATGCTCCAGCCCAAGGGGTTGCTGTGGATGACGATGTAGCCGATCCAGACTGACTAGATCCACCGCCCCCGCTACCCCCGAGAAATCCTCCTAATATTGCCCCTGTTGCTGCACCTGCAACGGCTGTAAATGCCATAATTATTCTCCTAACTTCTCAATGGGTTTGCCTTGTAATTCAAATAGGCGAGTTTGTAACTTGTTGGATTCTTCCACTAAGTCATCTTCAATTTCATGTAATTGGGTCTCTTCGGTGTAACAAAGAGTTGTCCAGAAAGTATCTAGATGAGCAATTCCTGCTCGCTTCATTCCAGCTTTAGTAGGTATAACGTGATAACCGGTAAACCTTTTAATGCCATCATCTGTAGTAACAGATATATCTCCACAGACCACATTGATGTGATCCCGCTTGTGAACCGTACCCACTAACACAGTATCTTTTGGCACAAAAATAGTTCTTGCGTAAATCTTTCCAGAAAGCTCATGTGCTGTTTGTAAATCTATTTGTGGCTGTTTTTCTAATTCTTCTTGAAGATTATTGACTTTTTCGTTACTAGCTAACACTAAGCTATTGGTCATTGTTTATCCTAAGAAATGCCAAGCAGAACCGTAATACCCATAGAACCCTTTGCCACTACCAGGATTCCAGTTAGTACCATCGGCAAGGCGAATATCACCTTCTCTTGGTTTAGTCGGTGCAACATTGACCATATCAATATGACCTAATGCCAAAGCAATGACCGCAGCTTGAATTTTAATGAGTTCATCTCGTAAAAAACGCTGCAAATCAGCAGCGTCATCGGGTACATTGCCAGGCGTATAAAACGCTGTTCCAATATTGGGAGTTCTCACCATTTACCTTCGGTAACAATGTCTAGATCATAAGAATCTAAACGCCATTGATAAGCAGTACCAGTAGCAAATTGAATGGCAATATATCTACCCGAAACCATACAATCATTAGATATGGTTGATCCAATCGTATAGTTCATCCAATCACCCCAAGTAGGATCATCGTATGCACTCGTATTACTCCAGCCAATTCGTAATTTTACTGTTTGACCTGGATTGCCAATAATGCGAGGTCTAACTCCACGAACAACTTTAATCGTTTCATCTTCACCAAACATCAAGCCTCTGCGCTCTAAATACGCATCAGGAATCACCCCATCAAACGATGATGATGAGTCCATCATATAGAGCTTGGTATTGTTGCTTGCCATAATGCAGCGAGCCGTAGTTGGTACAAAATCAGGGCCATCCCACAAGGTTAGGTCTGAATCCCAAGGGGCTGAGTCTTGCGCCCAGTTGCCGATCAATCCGTTATCGACTGGGCCAAAGGCTGCATGATTTAGATTTGGAATCTGTCTAAACGATACAGTCTTATCTACATAGTTCCACACCACTGCTTTATCGCAACTGGTAGATCCGATAGAGGGATAGCAGATAAATACTTCATTAAAGAATGGGTTTTTAAATACGAAGCAAAGGTTTGCACCATTGACATCAATACTTTGGAATAGGAATCGTCTGCTTTGTTTATCTAATACGCTAATAGCTGATTGTCCATCGTGATAGATCACGTCTGAGCCTGTTAAGGCAACATGGAATCCATCGACCTCGACTACGCAGTTTTTATTGAGAACACCGCTTGTACCAAGGACTTTAGAGAATTTGAATACATAGGCACCGCCTACGAAATCCATTCTCCAAATTGAGTTTTCTTTGTAAATCATGAACGAATCGCGTAATTGCAGTCCGTCAACGATTGGATCGTACCCTTCAGCTAAGTCAGTTTCGCCAGCGTCTTTAGTAGGGTCGGTTTGATCCCATGATGAAGGGACTGTACCTGGATCAGCAGGATGACTCCACTTCACCATGTAAGGATAGTTCGCTGAACCTTTAGTCACATTCAAAGCAATCAGATAATTCTTATAGGCACGAATAGATTTGCAATAAGTAGTAGCAGGCCAATTAGCCAAATCTACGAACTTATGGGAAGTATTGAGATCCCATGACATAGGGCAACTAGAGGTATCGCCTGCATTCAAAATAGGAATGCCAGAGAGCAAAGTACCAGTCCAGTTATTAACTACACCCGTTCTAGGGGTGACATGGGTAATATCGGTATGAACTGCTACACCAGATGTAATGGTTACGGCAAAGGTCTTTCCTGCCGTTGTATAGACCCAATAACGTGATCCAGCCACATTACATGGCATGACGTATTGAGGTGTATAGGATGGGGAGTTATAGACTTCACCGTGACCATAGAACTGATAAGCATATCCATCTAGAAAACGGATATTTTTAGCGTCAGTCCAGGCGTTAAGCGGGAGTTCATGAGTAGATAAATCTTTATTAACCCCTACCGATCCAGCATTAGGAATTCTAACGAAAGGCATCGTTATGGTGTTCCTACTGGTGCAACGATAGCATTTGGATCTGTAAATGTAGGAATTCCGTCAGTAACGCTAACAATATACCCTGTGTTTACCTTTGTGCCATCTTCAACAACATATACCTGACCATCGGATGAAGAAGAAATAATTACACCATCACCAGCGTGAACTACTCCATCAACAATATTATTAGTAACGTGAACATATAGCATTATGAATTTTCCTCAATTGCAGAGATAACATAAGAAACACCTGATGGGGGGGTAAATGTAATTCCAACGCCAGCAGCAGCAAAAATGTCGTACACGACTGCATAAGATGAAGATCCAGAAATAGCGCTAGCACCATTAATAGTCATTGCTCCTGCACCAGTATGAACTACCCTTATTTTTGCATTACTTGTTGGAGTGTAATTAATGGTTGCAACACCACTTCCTGTAGCAATTAATCCTGTAGCCATTTAATTCTCCTTAAGCAATACTGCGAGCAGTTATTTGTGAAGCAATGCCTGATAGGATTGCGGTAGTTCCAACTATGACAGCCCTATTTCCAGGAACTGTATCTCCATTGGCGTAAATAGATATAGGCAATGAAGAAGATAGTCTTGTTGTTGCATTGCCTGTGGTTTGAATACTTACTGGATTACCAGTAGTGGCTGCGGCTGTTGCTACACCAATTGGTGCTACTGTAGCAACTGATCCAACGTATAGTGAATAGTTATTGCTAGAATCAAGAGTTCCATTTGGGATAATTAAACATGTATATATTGATGATGTCCCATCTGGAGTATTTACTGATGGAGGCAATATTACAGGTGTTACATATATAGAAAATGGTGCAATTAAATTAGATAAAGTACCGGATCCACTATTTGCATTTACAGTTAATTTATAAAGGCCATAAGATGACATTATTGTTGTTGCTGCGCTTCCACATTGAAAAATAATGTTTAAGTTTGTTCCAACTAATATTGCATCAATGCTTGTATATCCACCCTGATTTGTATTTTGACTTTGCTGTAGGTTATAAATCCATTTTTGCGTAAAAGCACTTCCAGAATCAGACCAAGCATAAACTTTGAGATAACTTGTTGAATAATCGCTATAAATAGCATAGCAAATAGAGCCATTAACAACTAACTTTGCGCTACCATTTTGCATACCACCTGTCATAGCCCCACTTCCGTAGTAAGAGCCTGCTGATGTAATATGATGAACCATTGTTCCGCTTGTGTAGCTAGTGAAGAAATAGAATCCACCAGCACCATCTGATGCTGCATCTACAGTAGCGTTAGTAGATGTTCCAGGCACAGAGGTATTTGTATAAATTGGCGTAATAGTGCTTGTTGTTGCAGAAAATGTGCCAGCACTGATAACTGAACTACCTTGCGCTACCCATCCAAAGTTACCGTTTGATAAAACAACTAATTTATTTGATTCTGTTCCACCGTAAACGTTCGCAGCAGCAAAAACAGTTGAATTGACTGTGCCAAAAACCCCGGCTGCTGTCATAGGAACTGCATTGCCAGAACCCGCTTGACCATAAACAATAACAAATCCACCAGTAGAGATGGCGGCTATTTTGCATACAGTATTAGAAGTAACTGTTTTGGTTGTTGGGGCTAATGTCTGTACGCCAGCATTAGAATATGATGCAACATAGAGAGTTGAGCCACCATTAGCAGACCATGTAATACCAAATCCACCTCCAGGAATTGAGCAAACATCAATAGGATGTGCATTGGATGTTGTTAATCCTCCAGATCCAATCTGTGTTTTTGCCACTACTATTGCACCAGAAGGATCTAGTACGGTAAATGTGACATACAAAGTAGTGTTATCTACCCATGCAAAAACTGTATTACCGTTTGAAAGCAATGCTTTTGCAAAACATAAATATGGAACAGTTGCTTGAAATGTTTTGAAAAATGAGCCTGTAACATTTCCAGAAAGTCCATCTTTAAATCCTGCTGATGATGCCCTAAAAGGTCTTAATACACCAGAAGATAAACTAGAGCTTAAGGCTGTAGTAGAAAAGTTTGATGGTGTTGCCCAGTAGGCTTGACCATTTGGATAAACCGATACTAAATCTCCAGAAGCAATATTTTCGCCAGCAGTTAATGTAGTATATATGGATGATGCGCTTTGTAGAAAATTACTTAATTGAGTCATTAGATGAGTCTCCAGTCTGAGCCGTTATACCAAAGAGTAAAAAATTGATTGTTGACATCACAATACAAACTTGTTGAGCTTCCCATAATGGTTTTTCCATTTGGGTTGATGATGAGGTTGTTTTTTGCCCAAGTAGCAGTAGCATCTTCAAAAACGAAAATGGTTCCTGTAGATGGTGAAGCCGGTAGCGTAAGTGTTACTGCTGCTGATGTCGTATTAACTAAGTAAGATCCAGCAGTAATTGACTGTGAAGAACTTATATATGCTTGAGCAGGAGGAGTAAGTGAAGTCCAATTGGTTGTATCAATGCTTGGATCTACAGTCAATGAGCTTGTAGTTGCCCCATGACGATATGTTTGCAAAGTCACAGGCGAATACACTACGTTACCTGAAGTATATGTTTGTCCGCTTACCCAAACTGGAGCAGCGCCACCACTAAAGATAGCACCATCAACATACCCTTTTGTAGCGGGATTTAATGAGGCAGTTGGAGCTTGAACTGTAATTGCGCCTGTAAAGGCTGCTCCCGTTGTGGCTGCGTAACCAGCAATATTTGCTCCAGCAGGAATGGTGACTGTTCCTGTAAATGTTGGAGATGCAATTGGTGCTTTTAAGGCTTCTGCTGCTAATGCCCTAGCTAACTCTGCTGCCTCTGCTGCTAATGCTCTTGTTGTTTCAGTTAAGGTTGCTGCATCCGCATAAGCGGTGCTAGCAGCATTTACGCTGTTATCCAAGGCTGTTTGGGTGGGAACCTGAACAACAGCGCCCTGCATATTGTGAGTACCTGAATAGGTATCACCGTTACGGTTAATACGATCATTGCCGCTTACTAGGTAAAAACTTGTGCCATCGTAATACGCAATTACAAGACCACCTGATTTAATGTCATTGCTAGTGAGCGCTGTTCCGTCTGCATCTAATAGGGTTTTAGTTCCTAGTGCATTGACTTGAATCGTTACTCCACTAGTATTGGCATGAGTGGTTTTAAAGGCCACCAGCATAGAGCTTGTGTAAGCTGCTGGGGCTGGGCTAACAGTAACGGTGTAATCGTTGACGGTTGATCCTTGAGCTTCAGTACCCGTCACAATCACCATGCCAGGGAAACCAGCAAAAGTGCTTTGAAGAGTAGCTTTAACTAGGCGAAGATGATCGTCACCTTGGCTCTTTGGATCAGTAGAAGTCGGATTTGTTGCTACTAAATTAGCGATATATGATGCGGTTTCTAATGGCATTTTTCGCCTTTACTTATAAACGGACATCGCCACGCACCCGAAGGGTTGCAGCGTTGGCCCAGTCTTGTTGGTTCACGGTTTGGATTGCTTCTTGATACTTTGCAGACCACATTGGCAAACGTTCATCGTTCAGCAAATATGGTGCTGCTTCGCACAATGTTCCGTAAAGGTAAACATTGGGAAAGTTAGTCATGAGCCAATTGGTTGATGCAGTTGCCAAAGCTGGCACTTTTGCTCGATAGACTACTTTTAATGAGTAGATAGCATCTGGCACATCTTGCAAATACAGAGTGTTATTAATAATCGTATAGATGGCAGGCTTTCCAGCACTACTCCAAGGCTTTGCAGCAAAGTAAGCATCTGGTGCGTAATAATCTAAAGTGACATTGGGGCTTGATAGAACCACCAAAGAGCGCATATTAATAAAGTCTGATGGCAATACTACTGTCTCCACCCCTGTGGCTGTAGAGAGCGTTGCAATCGCATCTTGCAACTTTGCATCAATATCACGATACATTCTAGATTCTGCTAACTGAATCAAATCAGGAATAACAGCCGTCAAGTCAGTACGGTGCAAAAAATTGGCTACTGAGGTCTGTAAATCGGTGTAATTCGTTAAAGCCATTAGATAGCTCCCTTCCAAATACGAAAGTGGGCTAATGCAGGGTCTTGTAGCATCCTGCGGATATGTTCTTTATTAGAACTCCACTCATGAAAAGTAATTCCGTTGTCATTAATGTATTTTTCGATCATCACATAAGGAATCGAAGCTGCATGGCGCATTTCGCTAGAACCAGTCATGCCAGCGTTGGATAATGCTTTTGCATATTCTGCAATAGGTACACAGTCTTGAGTGCGTTCAACAGTCATACTGCCGTCATGTAGATGGAGCTTGGTATTTAAATCCAAGGCATCTTGAGAAGCAATATTCGTGGTAATCACTTACATATTCTCCAATGGAGAGATCTGCACAATTCCTGCGCCACTTACTTGAATAACGGCAATCTTGGTATAACCACTAGGAACTTGCATAATTTGTGAATCACCTGGCTGAACTTGCATATCACCAGTAGTTGCTGTTGCTGTTGTTGTTCCTAATTTCACACAAGCTGGAGCCGTAGCAGCAACACGAATGTAACGAGGAATTTCATTTGATAGGCAAACAGGAATATTGGTAGAGCTTGATGAGCTAGTAGATGCAATCTGTACGCCAGTTGCCACTACGGTAATCGCAGCGCTTGAAAATGTTTGAGACATAAAGACTCCTAAATAGAAAAAGGGGAGCCGAAGCCCCCCTTTAATTTGACGATCCTAACTAGGATTAAGAAATGTCGTAAACAGCACCGTTTGCTTTTGGCGCACGGGCTTCAACAGTCCACTCCACAACGAGTTCACGTTGCAGTGCATCACCAGTTGTTGCCAATTCGATAGTGCTAAACGGACGGAGGTAAGCAATAGCCCACTTGTCAGATTGCAATACGAATACATCATTAGCATCTTGGAAACGGCTAGGAACAGCTTTGATTTCACCGAAGTCAGAAACGTACACATCTACTGAAGCGTACAGTTTTGCATCTTCACTCTTATCGAAACGAGTTGCATTGCCTGTAAATGTAGAGAATGTTTGTTTAGCTTTAGGGGGCAACAAGATTGTGTCAGGTTCGCCACCAGAAGTGAATACCAATTGCAATACGTTCTTGAGACGAGCTTCAGTAAAGGCTACAGCAGTACCTTTAGTGCGGCCTGTGTTGCCAGAGTAAGAAGCCAATGTGCCAAGGTTGTTATCTACGTTGTCAACTGTCCAACCAACTAAACCACGGGATTGACGTGGTGCAGTAGCTGTAACATCTAACTGAGTAGCAGAAGATTCCATATCACGGCGTAGCTCTAAAGCTGCCAAAGACAATTGATAAGCCAATTCGTCTTTACGACCAGCAGGGTTCATAGCTTGTTGTGTGCCAGAAACGATTACAGTCTTTGTGGATATCTGTGTGCGGTTGTTCAAACGAGTTGTCGGTGTAACTGTCTTAGCAGCAGCGTTATCGCCTTCAGCCTGAGCATTGGTTTTAACGGCAGAAGCCAAATCTTGAGTTTGCCATTCGTGCAAAGTGTTTGATGCCTTGCCTTTAGCAGCCAAAGAAATGAATGGTGTTGCTGTTGGTGAAATGCGATAGATTACGTCTGTTAAATCTTCACGGTTACCAATAGCGGCTGTTGTTAAATAGGTACTTGATGGTGCAGTCATTTAATTCTCCAAATAGGTTTTATTTGGACTACAGAATCGATGCAAACATAGCAGCAGCATCATCAATACTTCCGGACTTAGAAAGTCTTTGGAAAGCATTAGAGCGTTTGTCTAAGTTACGGGTTTCAGCAACGCCAGGCTTTTCTACCTTTTGGGGTAGGCTAGAAACCTTTTTAGCGACTGCTTGAGCCTTGGACATCATCTTGTCGTAGAGCATTGCTTTACGGGCCATGATGACAGCCTTTGCATCGGATACGTTGTCCACAGTTTTTTGATCGAAGCCTTGATTGAGTAGGTACTCTCTCAGGGCAACTTTTTCGGTTTTAGACTTCTCGTCATTCTTCCATTCAGGCAGCTTGGCTAAGAGTTCTTCTTGCTGCGCCTGTAAATGGGATTGAAATCTGGTCTGTTCTTCAGCCTGTATCTTGGCATTGACTTGCTGTTGCTCGATCCCGTTTCTTTGAAGTTGAGCTTGTCTCTGTTGATAGAGGTGCTGTTGCTTCAAATACTCTTGCGGATCGGTGTCAATAAGTCTTTGCCAATCTATAGTATTTTGTTCTTGCAGGGCTGATTCCAACTGGATCTGCATTCTTTGCAGATTGTCGGCATAAGTCCTACGTTCTTGTATGGCAGCATTTAATTCAGCATCGGCAGCTTTACGCTGCTCTGCGGCTTCCATTGTTTTTCGGGTGTAATCCGATTGCCGTTGATAACCGTTTTTGAGTTCGTCTAGAGTGACTTCGACTTCCTTGCCATCGATTTTGATGGTGACAGTCTTAGGCTCTTCGCCCTCTTCTTCGGATTCTTCGGTTTCTTCTACTTCTTCTTCAGTTTCTTCTGTTTCGGCTTCTACAGCCTCTTCTTCGGATTCTTTAGAGTCGGGTTCTGTGCTTTCTGCTTTTGCTGCTTTTTCCTTTTGTGATTCTGTAGGAGCTAACAAAGTAGAAAGAACATCGGTGGCGCTATTTACATCTAATGCTGCATTGCTGGATTCCATGTTGGATTGTCCTTAGTTGGTTTTAAATCTTGTTACGTCTAATGAGAAAGCTCTCACCAGTCATCATGGCTCTTATTCTTGCCAGATCGTTTTGGCTCGGTCTATGAGAGACTTCTGGCGCTCGATCTCCAGTTGCGCTAACTTGCCTGTCTCCAGGCTCGTTGTCAGGGCTTGCTTGAGTTTGTTGAGCATCTGCAAGGTCAGGAAGATCTTTTCTCTGCCCTCTTGATCCCTTACGGGTGAGTTTTTCCATGCGGTAATGAGTTCCTGTTCTGTATCAGCAAAAACACCTATGAAGGCTTCGTTTTCTAAAATTTCTTTAGAGCGATTGCCGTCATAAATTCGTTTATCAATTGTTGTCATTTAGCTTTTGTAAGATGGCTTGTAACATTAATGAAGATTGATCTGCGGTAGCACTCGTCAATGGATCACTACCCTTTGAGGCTGCAATCTGAGCAGTTGCTAATCGAACTTCAGCATCAAGCATCGTTTTCCATTTCTGAAATTCGAGTTCTTGTTGTTTTAATTGAGCATCCAATTCAGCCTTATGCTGACGCTCTTGCATATCTGCTTGTGCTTGCATTTGTTGCTTTTGAGCTTCCATCTGCAATTCACGCTCACGCATTGAGGCTTGTTGCTGCAATTCAGTTTGACGTTGTTGCATTTCAATTTGATGTTTACCTTGCTCAAATTGTAAATTCGCTTGAGTCTTTTGCTGATCTGCTTGCGCCTTAATCATGTCAGGATTCGGTGCAGGCGGTTTTGGTGCTTGCTGCGCTGGATCAGTCCAATACAATTCAGAGTTCTTAAATCCTAGTGCTTCAGAGAGCTTCTTAGAAGTCTGATAGATATTTTCTGGAGTGGTAATGCCCAACGGCAATGCTTGTTGCTGGTGCTGTAATTGAACGCTGAGATTGCGAACTTGTTGGTCTTTTGAACCAGTCCCCAAACCCACATTAATATTAAATTCGTATTGATTACGCCATTCTCTTGGATCGATCTTGACCCATTGGTTCTTAAGATAGGTTTCTTGCACCTCATCTTGATATTGGCAAACCAGTTTTAGCATCAACTTAAACAGATCGACTACACCTTCAGCAAAATTACGAGCGATTAAATCGGTTCGCATTTGTGCTTTATTAGCTTGTAGGTTTGCTGCTGTCGCTGTGGTATTCAGACTATCCGGGTTATCAACTGCATTAGCAGAGCGATTCCATCCTGTAGCTTCTTCGGTATAACCTTGCAGATAATTGAGCATCCCCATTGCGTTGCCACTATCTGAAGAGCCTTGGTCTAATCTTCCAACCATGCCTTGTTGCTTAATACGCACGACACCACCTGGGCGGCTAGTGAGTAAGTCATCAAGGTTTACTTGTCCTTCGACTGCAAAATATCGGCCATTGACTTGTAGATACAAGTTGTCCAACATGGCCCGAAGAATGCTGGTCTTGATCTTTTGTGGCTCCATTGCAAGGTCTGCAACAGAAAGGCCAAAGAAGCGATGAGGCATCACAATCGGTACAACGTGAACGAATGGGATTACATCAACTGTCTCTACTTCGAGCAATTCGTTACCAGCACGAACGATCTTCAGTAGTTCCGATATGCCGTCACCGTCTCGATCTGCACGAAGGTAACATTCAGTCACCCAGATTAATCGCTGACTTGGATCGGTGTTTGGAGTATCTACTGAGGCATAAGGTTGTTCATCATCAAACCCAATACGCTCTACACGCTCCATAGACCATTGCTGACCGTTATCGTCAGAGGTGATCGAATCCACGTTCTTATAACCCATTGATTTGAGTTCGGAAGCGGTACGCATGATCCGATGACCAACGAACGGGCTATCTTGAATATTCTTAGCTTTTCGGCTGATTAAGAATTCCTCTGGAGGTACGTTCTCAATGGCGATCTTGCCGCCTTTTTTACTTCTTTTGCAAACCACGTCAAACAGCATCTTTGGAGGCTGTGCCTTCAGTTGTTGACCTTGTGCCAAGATTTTCTGAAAGGCTTGTTGTGCTTGCGGATTTCCCGTCTGTGCGGCAGCTTGCGCTTGTTTAGCTTGTTCGGCTAATTGTTGCAGAGCTTGCTCTTTGGCTTCCTGATCTTCTTCGTCAGGGTAAGACGATTGCTCGGTGATCTCAATTTCTTCATCATCGGCTAACTGAGCCAATTCAACGTCAGATAAACCACGATATTCTTCACGGGTATCTTCGTGGCGAGTGTCCCACCATACCTTGACAATGCCAGCCTTAGAAATCAGGGCATCTTTGAACCAAGTAGTCAAAATGCGATG
>Ga0209697_10001491_pt1 | contig 35872 bp, 27 predicted proteins | sample AliMusrvi5mmetaG_FD_184115 | JGI IMG/M metagenome (GOLD analysis project Ga0209697, IMG submission 184115) | Freshwater lake bacterial and archeal communities from Alinen Mustajarvi, Finland, to study Microbial Dark Matter (Phase II) - Alinen... | ecosystem: Environmental > Aquatic > Freshwater... | reverse complement strand
CAGCCACTTGAAGACTGTCCGAACCGAAACTCCAAGAACTTTGGCCACGTTGCTGGGGGTGTCCCCAGCCGCAACCCGCCCCACCAATTCCTCTCGACGAGTCAAGGTCAATCTGGCATTTCTATGGATGTTCACTCGGTCCTCCCTCGGCAAATGAGTTCTCGCAAACCCAATTTGACCGATTCGGGCCGAGTGAACATCCTCCTATAACTTCACACCTAGCCGCTGGTCTTCAAGATGCGCCGGGCGCCGATGAAGTGCTCGCGCCAGTAGGGGGCGTCCAGGGCCTCCTCGCGCACGCGCCCGCCGGAGCTGGGGCTGTGGATGAAGGTGCCGCGCTCCGTGGCGATGCCCACATGCATGAACGAGGGCTTGCCGGGCAGGCGGAAGAACACCAGGTCGCCGGGGCGGATGTCGCGGCGGCTCACCGGCTGCCCGGCCTCGTATTGGTCGGTGGACACGCGCGGCAGGTCCACGCCCACCTGGCGGTAGGCCCACCAGGTCAGCCCGGAGCAGTCGAAGCCGGTCTGGGGCGAGTCCCCGCCCCACTTGTAGGGCGCGCCGTTGAGCGAACGCGCGGCCGCCACCACCGGGCTGCGTCCGCCCTGGCTGTAGCCCGGCAGCGGCTCCGGCCCGATGTGCGCCGGGGCGCACCCGCCCAGCGTCGCCGCAAAAAGCAGCAGGGCCAGCAGGGCCAGGGTCGGCGTATGGCGGTGCGCGCTGTTCATGACTATCGTATCGGCGGGCCTGGGCGCTACTTTATGATGCGGATGAAGTTCTGCACCGTGTACACGCCGTCCACGGCATTGGCGTGGGCCACGATGCGGTCCGCGTCGCGCTGGCTCTTCACCAGGCCCAGGATCACGACGTTGCACTGCACCACCTTCACATCCACCTGCGTGGACCAGACGTCCGTGTCCTCCACCAGCCGCTCCTTGATCCTGGCATACAGGGCCAGGTCGTCGCTGGCGCCGCAGGTGGGGTTGGCGCGCTTCTGGAAGGGGATGACCGTGACGCGGCGCACGCCGTCCACCTCGCGCGCCAGGCGCACGGCGCGCATCTTCTCCTGGTCGCTGTCGAACTCGCCCACCAGATACACGGTGCCCAGGTAGGAGTTCACGCTCATGTCGCGCAGCTTGACCACGGAGTCGTTGATGATGCGCGCGCGCACCGAGGATTCGATGCGGCCGTCGTCGACGAAGCTGCCCACGTCGCGTTCGTCCACTGCGGCCTTGTAGATGGTGCCGCAGCCGGTGAGGCTGCCCAGGGCGAACATGCAGAACAGGCACAGGATCAGGCGGCGCATGGGCTTCTCCTTGGTGTGCGGCAGAATCTGCCGGAAAAGGTTCCTGAACCGTGGGATAGCAAAATTAGGACCAGCCCGACAAGGGGCCAGGCCTGCGGGTTCAGGTGTTGGATGGCAGGCGTGGTCGTTTGTCGCCGGTCAGCTGTCGCCGTTCAGGCGATGCGCTTCAGACTCTGTGCTTCAGGCGTCGAGGTCCTGGCGCAGGCGTTCCAGCAGCGTTGCGGGCAGGGCAAAAGGGCCGACCCAGGGCGGCGGCAGGAACAAGGCACGTTCCGGCAGGCGCAGGCACAGGGCGTGGAGCAGCATGGGCACGCCGCGCACCTTGTGGCCGTAGACCGCGTCGCTGATGACCGGGTGCCCGCGCAGGGAGAGCTGCACGCGGATCTGGTGGGTGCGGCCCGTGAGCAGGCGCACCAGCATGAGCGTGGCCGCGCGCTTGCGCACCAGCGGCGTCACCTCGCAGCGGGCCAGCTTGGCCTGGCCCTGGGCCGGGGCCTGCCGGGCGGCCTCGCTGCCTGCCCGCACGATCTTCTTGCGCCCGGCCACCTCCCCGGCGGCCAGGTCCAGGCGCTCCAGGCTGTCCTCCAGCAGTATTGCGCTGCGGCCCGGCCAGGACCCGTCCACCCAGGCCAGGTAGGTCTTGGCCACCCCGCCGCTGGCGAAGAGCTCGCCCAGCCGCCGCAGCTCCTGGTAGCTCTTGGCCGCCAGCAGGATGCCCGAGGTGTCTTTGTCCAGGCGGTGGGCCAGCACGGGCAGAAACGGGGCCCCGGTATAGAGCGCCTTGAGCCTGTCGGCCACGGAGTCCGGGTGGCGGGTGCCTGCGTGGGCGCACAGCCCGGCGGGCTTGGCCACGGCCACCAGGACCGCATCCTCGAAGAGGATGGTCAGGGGCAGGATGCTCTGCGCGGGCTTTGTGCGCTGTCCTGGGTTGCCTTGGCCCAAGCTGCTTTGGCCTGGGCTGGTCTGGCCTGAATTGGCCTGGCTGTGCCGGGTCTGGCCGGGGCTGATCTGGAAGGGCGGCACGCGCACCTCCTGCCCGGCGGCCAGACGGAAGAAGGGCTGCTTGCGGCCGCCGTCCACGCGCACCTGGCCCGTGCGGATGGCCCGCAGCAGGGCCGAGCCGGGCACCGCGCCCTGCATGCGGCGGGTGAGGAATTGCAACAGCTTCTGGCCCGCCTCCTCGGCGCTGACCACAAGGGGCTGGCGGCGCGGGCTGACGGCGGGACTGGCGGCGTGGTCGCCAGGGGGGGCGGCGTGGGCGGTGGCGGCGTGGTTGTCGTGGTCGGGGGAGTCGGACATGGGGATGCCTGGTCGCGGCGGGGAAACCGGCGGGGGAGCGGGCGCGCCCGCTCCCCCGCCAGAGCGGCTACTTGTTTGAGTCCAGATCGTAGGTCACGACAACGGTCTTTTCGTTGCTCATGCCCACGGCGCCGGAATAGGTGTTTACGCAGACGATGAGCTGTTTCTTGCCCTCGTTCTTCAGGTCGTCCAGGCCCAGGTCGACCACGGTGCCCTTGATGCGCCGGGTCTTCCAGGCCATGCTCATGCCCACGCCGTCCCAGAAGACGGAATGCAACTCGCCCTGGGAGAAGCGCCGGAACTTCTTGAAGATCTGCGAGGCGACAGAGATGTCCTTGTTCGCCAGAAGCTCATACTTGCCCTTGGAGTCAAAGGAGACTGGCAGCATGCGCATGGGCAGGTAGTAGTACGACTCGATGCCGGTGTCGCGGTTGCCCATGTCCATGCCCGGCAGGCGCTCGTCGATGATGACAAACACGGCGGAGCTGTTGTAGCCGTCCTCCTGGCTGTACTGGAGTTCAAGGTCCGGGGTGTACACCTTCATGTAGCTGTATTCATTCAGCACCACGAGCTTGAAGCTGTTGCCCTCAGGCAGGTAGGTGAAGTTGAAGGCGTTGGCGATGCTGGGCAGACGCAGGCGGGTAACGGGCTGGAATTCGCCGTTGGAGAAGGTCATCTCGCTCACGCCAGCCTCGTCAAAGGGGCCGTGGTAGCCCTTGCGCTGGCCCACAACCACGGCCTGGTAGGTGGGCGGGGTGCGCACCACGGTCAGGTACAGGCGCTGCGGGTCGCAGAACTGCTCGAACTTCCCGTTGATGACCCTGAAGACGAAGGAGCGGGGCTCGGCGTTGCCCTCGGGGTCGTTGATGGCGGAGACGATGAGTTCGGCGCGTCCGTCGTGGTCGATGTCGATGACGCTTAAGCGCAGGATCTTGATGCGCATGCCGAGGTCGATTTCGCCCAGGGGCTTCAGGGTGTTCTGGAAGAATTCGTACGCGTGCAGCGAGTGGGCGCTGGCGATGACCACGCGGTTCTTCTTGTCGCCCTGGAAGTCGGCCACGACCATGCCCACCGAGGAGTAGCGCAGGCTCTGGCTCTGCCAGCGGCCAGGGGTCTCGGCCCCGCCCTCGTAGCGGAACTGCGGGTTCATCACCGGGCCGCCAGCCGGGCCCACAGGGGCTTCGCCCGAGTCTCCGGCCACGAAGTCGGCGTTTTTCGGAATCGCGATCCTGGACTGCTGTTCCTTGCGCTGTTCCTTGCGCTCCGCAGTCTTGGCGTCATCGCCCGGACGCTTGAAGACCTCGGTGCGCACATCCACGCTCAGGCGCTCCAGCGCGGGCACCAGGCCCTCCACAGGCACCTGGGCCGTCTTGGTCCATTTGCCGCCCTTGGTGTCCCAAACATTCAGGGTCAGGGCCGCCTGGTTGTCCGTGAAGTCGATGCTGCCGGCCATGACGAGTTCCGAGTCCACCAGGCCCAGGATGGTCTGGGCGTCGGCCGGGCCTGTGGGGAAGCGGGTTCCGGCGCGCTCGATGTTGGCTGCGGGCACGGACTCGAAATAGCCGGGCCAGGACAGGCGCGAGGCCAGCATGGTCTGGGCGCCTTTGCTCATGTACTGGTATTTGGCGCCGTTGATCTTGAAGGGCAGCACGGCAAAGGTATGCGCGCCCTGGGCCAGCGCAAGCGCGGGCAGGCTGATCAGGGCCGCAAGCAGCAGCAGGGCTGATAAACGCTTGAACGACATTGGGGCTCCTCCTCTGCGAGGGAAAAACGTTGGCTCTTCCGGCGTGGGTGCCGATTTCTGCTTAACGCTCCTAGCACCAACGGCTGCGGCATGCAAAAGAAACCTTGGCGCGTCTTCCGGCCTGGGCCCAGGCGCACCGGGCCCGCCAACCGGGCCGGGCAGGCAGCCCCCCCGGACATTGCCAACCCCCCCTGCCGCAGGCTATGCCCGAGCCCATGACCAAGTCGACCAAGACGACCAAGCCGCACACGCCGAAGAAGCCGCACACGCCGAGCAAAACGGCCCGGCCCGAAAGGGCGGCGCCGGCCCGCACCTTCCGCATCACCACCGGACCCAGCCAGGCCCCCCTGGTGGAGGCGCTGCTGGCGGCCCAGGGCTTCGCCTTCGAGCCCGAGCCCTTTCTGGACAGCGCCCGCAGGCTCACCCGCGAGCCCTTTCCCCTGGGTTCATCCCTGGCCGCCAGCTTTGGGCTCCTCTACATCCAGGACCGTTCGTCCATGCTGCCCCCGGCGCTGTTGGGCGCGCAGCCGGGCCATGTCTGCCTGGACATGTGCGCCAGCCCCGGCGGCAAGACCGGCATCCTGGCCCTGGCCGTGGGCCGGGAGGGCTTTGTGCTGGCGGCGGAGGCCTCGCGCGAGCGCCTGGCCACCCTGCGCCAGAACCTGCGGCGCATGAACGCGGCCAACACCGCCACTGTAGGGGCCGAGTCCCAGCACCTGCCGCTGAAGCCCGGGAGCCTGGATTGCGTTTTGCTCGACCCGCCGTGCAGCGGCTGGGGCACGGCGGACAAGAACCCCCTGGTCATGACCCTGTGGACCCCGGAAAAGGCCGAGACCCTGGTGCGCCTGCAACGGCTGCTGCTGGCGCAGGCGGCGGCGCTGCTCAGGCCCGGCGGCACGCTGATGTACTCCACCTGCACCACCCACGTGCGCGAAAACGAGGAGCAGGCCGCCTGGGCGCTGGACACCCTGCCCCTCACCCTTTCGCCCCTGCCCGCGCCCGCTGGCTTCACCCGGCGCGAACCGGCCCTGCCCGGCCTGTCCGGCGTGCTGCGCGTGGGCGGGGCGAAAGCCGACAGGGACGCTGAGATGGGGGCCGACCCCGACGCAGACGACGCGGCGGCGGGCGCGAAAGGCGGAACTAGCGGCACGGCGGACGGCGGCGGCCAGGGCTTCTTTCTGGCGCGCTTCGTCAAGCAGGCCGGTGCGGCCAGCGGCGATGCCGGGAACGGGCAGGGGAACGGGCAGGTGGATGACGACCGGGACGAGCGCTCGGTGGAGCTGGGCGGGAGCGTCCTCTCGGCTCGGGACATCGCTGCGGCCGGGCCCCTTGCGCCGGGCAACCTGCCCCTGGGTGAGGTTCGGGACTTCGGCGGCAAGGTCTATTTTCTGCACCGCCAGGCCCTGGCCCTGCTGGGCCGCTGCCCTGGGCTGCGCTGGCAGGGTCTGCCCCTGGGCGCGGCCTCGGCCGGGCGCTTCCGCCCGGACCCGCGCGCCAGGCTGCTCCTGCCCCCGGTGGAGGAGCTGGCCCCGGCAGACCGCCTGGACGTGGACGAGCCAGCGCCCATCCTGGACCTCTTGTCTGGCCGCAGCCTGGAGCTGCCCGGCACGGGACGGCTGGTGGGGCTGTATTTCCGGGGCCTGCCCCTGGGGCTGTTGACCCGCAAGGGCCGCCGCCTGCTCTGGTCAGATAGGTAGGCGGACAGGCCGGCGGTCGAACAGGCGGACAGGCGGTCGAAAAGACGGATGGGCAGGCCAGGAGGCCGTTGGCTGGGCCGGGAAAGCGGCCAGGGCGGGTGTTTTGCCGGATGACAACCCGTCTGCGCACCGCTCGCCAGGAATCAGCCGCTGCCTTTTGGAAACAGACCCTAGCTGGCGCGGCGCACAGCGCGCCTCAGCTGGACAATGGACAGGCCCCAGGGCAGGGCCAGGAGGACCAGCAGGGCGCTCCAGGCCCAGGCCGCCTGGTTCACCAGCCCCTCCTGCACGGGAATCCACACCGCTCCAAGCAGAAACACGCCCACCAGCAGCCATTCCTCGCGCGGGGTGCCCACCGGGCGCGGCGGTCCGCTGGCGGCCCGCAGCCGCACAAGCATGCACAGGGCCACGGGCAGGAACTGGGCCACACGGAAGTCGCGGTAGCGCGGGTCGATGATCAGGCCCACGGTGAGGGCCAGGGCGGCCAGGCCGAAAACGAGGTCCAGCCAGCCCACGGCCAGGCAGCGCCACGACTGGTCCGGGCCAAGGGGCCGCAGCCGCAGCGAGCGCAGGGACTCCAGCCGGGCCACCACCGGGGCCAGCGGGGCCGGGCCAGGGCTGCGGCCGTTGGCCACGTCGGCCAGCTCGCTGAACACCAGCAGGCACAAAACAGCGCCGCCGCCGGTCATCAGTGCGCCGGACAGCACGCCCTCCACGCCGAAGGCCAGACGCAGGGACTGCTCGAAGCTGACGGCCAGAAGCGTGCACAGGCCCTGGGCGGCCAGGGCGATCAGCCCAGTGCTGCGAGCGGTGCGGCCAGCCCTGCTGCGCACGGGGCCCAGCGGGGGCCGCAGGAGAAGCGCCAGGGCGCACAGCAGCCCCGCCGCGCCGGAGGACAATAGAAACGCGGTGAACCAGTACGGCTTTTCGGAGACCGGGCCGGTGAGCGGGAACTTCATGTGCCTGCTGCCGTCCACCAGACCCCAGTTGCCGCCCACGGTGCCCTCCTGCTGGGCCTTCCAGGGCTCGTCGAAGAGTTCGAAGATGTTGTAGTCGATGCCGCGCTCATGCGCGGTGTTGATGATCTCGCGCACGAAGCGGGCCTGGGCCACGCGGCCCGGCACGGCGTCTTTGCGCACGCGTCCGGCGCTGGGCCAGCCGATCTCGCCGATGAGGATGGGCTTGCCCGGATAGGCGGCGGCGATCCTGGCGTGGGCCTGGATCATGTGCGGGATCACGCCTTCCAGCGGCGTGGGCGTGTTTTCCCAGTAGGGCAGGATGTGGATGGTGATGGAGTCCACTGCGGCGGCGATCTTGGGGTGCTCCAGCCAGTAGGCCCAGACGTCGGCGTAGGTCACGGGCTGCTTCACCGCGGCCTTGACGCGCTGGATGTAGCCCAAAAGCAGCTCCGGGGTGATCTCCTGGCGCAGCAGCACCTCGTTGCCCACCACCACGCGCTCCACGGTGTCCGGATAGTCGTTGGCGGCCTTGATGGCCCCGGCGATTTCAAGCTCATTGTCCTTCAGGTCCGCGCCGATCCAGGCCCCCAGGATGACCTTGAGGCCGTATTTCTGCGCCAGCTCCGGCACCGGGGCGAACTGGGCCCCGTTGGCGTAGATGCGGATGCGCTGGAAGTGCTTGGCGGCCAGGGCGATGTCCTCCTCCAGCTGGGCCCGGGTGAAGGGCTGGCCAAAGGGGCTTTGGCCCGTGCGGTATGGGCTGAAGGAGGCGCTCTTGATGCGCGGGTGGTTGTCGGCGCTGACGGCGTCGGGGATGTCCTGGGGGCGGCCCTGGACCCACCAGAAGGCGAAGTTGAGGGTCAGGGCCAGGGCCAGGGTCACAAGGGCCGTGGCCAGCACTGCCAGGGTTTGAACGGCCGGGTTCTGGGCAAGGGGGCGCATGGGGTTCTCCGCCGGGGCCATAGGTTGCGGCGGCATGCGCCGCAGGTCGCGGGTGCGGGTTGTCTACGTCTCGGCCAGGGAGGGCTGGGGATCCGCGTTGGAGCAGGTCTGGGCAGTCTCCGCAGCGAAGACGAAGCGGTTTTTGCCGCCGCGCTTGGCGCGGTACATGGCCTGGTCGGCCAGCTCCATGAGGGCGGCGGGCGATTCGGCGTCGGTGGGGGCCAGGGCCACGCCGATGGACACGCCCACGTGGACCTCGTTGCCGTCGATGCTGACGGACTGGTTCACGGCGGAGATGACGCGCTCGGCCAGGCGCTCGGTCCCGTGGCAGTCGCAGGGCCAGGTCTCCAGAAGCACGAACTCGTCGCCGCCAAGGCGCACGCAGTTCTCCGGGCGCGAGATGCACTGGCGCAGGCGCTCGGCCACGGTTTGCAGCAAGACGTCGCCGGCCTGGTGGCCCAGGGTGTCGTTGACCTTCTTGAACCCGTCCAGGTCGAGGAACATCAGGGCCAGGATGTGGTGGTTTTCAGCGGCGGCTTCGATGAGTCTCGGCAGGGCGTCGGTCAGGAAAAGGCGGTTGGGCAGGCCGGTCAGGGTGTCGTGGTAGGCCGCGTGCCGCAGGTCGTGCACGTCGCTTAGGTCCTTGACGATGCAATAAAAAATTTCGTTGTCCGGCGAATAGAGCATGTTCCAGTTGAAGCGCTTGAACTCTCCGTCGGCGCAGCGGAAGCGGAAGTCGAAGGTGGTGGTGGCGGCGTCGCTGGTGATGAGCGACTGGAATTTGGACAGCACGCGCTCACGGTCATCAAAGTCCATGAATTCAAGCAGATACTGGCCGCGCAGGTTCTCCGGCCAATGGCCGGAGGCCCGCGCCCAGGCGGCGTTGGCTTCCAGGATGGCGCCATCCATGTCCACCGCCAGCGCCATGTCGTAGGAGAGCGCCATCCAGGCGTAGCGCTCTATGCTGAACAGGTGCGAGAGGTACTCTCCACCTGCCCCATCCTCCAACAGTGCCTTTACATTCATGATGGGAGTGGCTAGCATTTGTTTCCGCTGATGTCCATGTCTGCGGACCCATATAGCGAAACAGCATAGCCGGGGATCCCCATAAAGATGAACCTCCAGCCCCTTTATGAAATGCTCTTCGTGGCCCGCCAGCCCGTGCTCGACTCCTCCCTGAACACCTGGGGCTATTTCCACTATTACCGGCGCTGCATGGACCACACCTATTCCGAATTCTCGGACCCGGTGCAGGCCACCATCTCGGTCATCCAGTGCCTGCCGGCCTGCATGGAAACCTGCGAGCGCAAGCACAAGGCCCTGATCCACCTGCCCGGCCCGGTGGCGCTGACCACCGTGCCCAAGGCCCTGGGTCCGGGTTGCGTGTTGCCGGTCATCGCCCACGACGACCTGACCAACGCCGCCTACCTCGACGCCCTGCGCACCCTGCGCGCCGACGGTTTTTTGCTGGCCCTGGACCTGACCGAGCCCCTGCCGACGGACAGCCCCCTGTTCGACCTGGTGGACATCGTCATCCTGGACCTGCGCGAGCCTACGGGCGGGCTCAAGAGCCTGACCGCCACGACCGGCTCCCTGGTGAAAAAGGGCCTGACCCTCCTGGCCAAGCGCGTGGAGAGCCACGAGTCGGAGCGTCTGGCCAGGTCCCTGGGGTTCACCCTCTTTGCCGGGCACTTCTTCCGCGAGCCGCAGACCCTGGTTCAGCGCAAGGTCTCCGCAGCGGAAACAACCCGCCTGAACCTGCTGAACCTGCTCTCCCAGCAAGAGCCGCCTACGGACCAGCTGGTGGCGGCCATCGAGTCCGACGCCTCGGTGTCGTACCGCGTGCTCAGCATGCTCAACTCCGCGCACTTCGGCCTGTTGAAAAGGGTCACCTCCGTGCGTCAGGCCGTGCTCCTGGCCGGCTGGACCAACCTCTGCGCCTGGCTGCGGGTCATGGTCATGGGCGACATGACGCCCTCGACCAAGGCCCGGGAGCTTTTGCACCTTTCGGCCCAGCGGGCCAAGTTCTTCGAGCTTCTGGCCGTGGCCTCGAACCGCCGGGAGCAGGCCGAGAGCCTGTTCCTGCTCGGGCTGTTCTCCCTGCTCCCGGCCATGCTCGACATGCCCATGGAGACAGTGCTGGAGAAATTGGCCCTGGACGAGGAGATGTGCCGCGGCCTGTGCGGCCAGCCCGGCCCCTACGCCCCCTGGCTGGGCATCGCCCAGGCCATCGAGGACACCCGCTGGGACGTCATGGCGCAGTATGCCCTGGAGCTTGCCCTGCCCACGGGCTCCGTGGCCGACGCCTACAACGCCTCCTTCCAGTGGGCCGACAAGCTGCTCTCCGCCCTGCCCGTAAATGACCGGGGCAAGAGCGAGAATTCCCGACACTAGCCCATACCGCGCCCGGTTCCGAGGAGCTTCATGAGCGACCGCACCCCCTCTGACGTCATGACCCTGGCCGGCCTGGCCCTGGCCAACGCCCCCTGGCTGGCCGTGCGCCTGCGGCGGCTGGCCGAGCATGCGGGCCAGCCCCTGCCCGAGCAGGCCATCGAGAGCGCCGTGCTCGGCAGCTCCCGCGTGCTGGCCCAGGTGATGGAGGCCGAGGGCCGTCCAGCGGTGAACGCCGACCACACCACCGATCCGGCCGCGCTGCTGGGCCGGGAGCTGGCCGGGCAGCACCGGCAGGCCGGGCTGGACCTGCCCGCCTCCCTGCGGGTGCTGCGGCTGATGCGCAGGGCCTACGACGACCTGGTGCGGGAATCGTGGGTGGACAAGGACTCCCGCTCCCGCGCCCACGAGGACGTGGAGCGGTTTTTCGAGCGCATGTTCATCGGCCACCTGCTGGCCTTGGCCCAGGGCTCCGCAGCCCAGCCCGCCCCGGTCGGCGCGGGCCAGACCGAACGCCTGACCGCCCTGGTGGCCCAGCGCGAGGATGAGCTCCGGCGCGCCATGGACGCCGCGCGCCAGGCCGGGGCCGCCCTGCGCCAGTCAAGGGAGCGCACCACCACCCTGGCTGCGGAGCTGGCCCAGGCCCAGGCCTGGGGCAAGACGCAGCGCGCCGCCCAGGAGGCGCTCAAGACCGAGCTGGCCGCGCTCAAGGAGCGCACCGCCGGGGCCGGGGAGGGCGAGGTGGCCGCGCTCAAGGCCCGCTTCGCCGCCGCCCAGGCCCAGGCCCAGGCGCGGTTGAAGGACCTGGAGGCCCGGCTGACCGAGGCCCAGTCCTCCCTGGCCGCCGAGCGGGAGGTGGAGGACGCGCGCGAGCTGGCCCTGCAGGAGATCAACGCCGCCCGCGAGGAGGCCGACGCCGCGCGCGAGGAGGTCTTGCGCATCCGCGAGCAGGCCGAGCAGGCCGTGGCCAAGGCCGAGAGCCAGATCATCCTGGCCCGGCGCGAGGTGGAGGAGGCCCAGGCCCAGGCTCAGGCCGACGCGAACCGCGCGCGCCACGAGGTGGAGACCGCCCAGGAGGAGCTGCGCAAGTCCAAGGAGGCCCAGGCCTCACTGGCCTCCGAGGCCGAGGCCATGCGCACCCGCCTGACCGAGACCGGCTCGCGGCTGACCCAGGCCCGCCGCGCCGAGGAGCTCGATCTCCAGGCCAAGCTGGTCCAGTCCCAGGAGCGCATCCAGGCCCTGGAGGCGGAGCTGAACGCCACCGGGCAGAACCTCCACGTGCTGACCGCGCGCCTGGCCGAGCAGGAGAGCCTGCACGCCTTCAAGGACGAGCGCATGCGCGAGCAGTCCCGCGCCGTGGCCGAGACCCAGGAGCTGCTGGTCAAGCTGGGCGCCACCAAGAACGAGATCATCGTCCGGGCCCAGGCGGCCGATGCCGAGCGCGAACGCCTGGCCCAGGAGCTGGCGGCCGAGCGCAAGCGCCTGGGCGGCGACCTGGCCCAGCAGAGCACCACCGCCCAGACCGAACGCGTGCGCCTGAACGCCGAGCTGGCCGAGCTGCGGCAGAAGCTTTCCACTGCGGAAAAGGCCCGGGATGCGAACCAAAGCCGCGCCCAGACCATGCAGGCCGAGCGCGACAGGCTGGCCGGACGCCTCGTCGAGACCGGGAACTCCCTGGAGCAGGCCTCCCGGCTGGGCCAGGCCGCAGCCACCGCGCGTGACGCCTGCACCAGCCTTTTGTCCACCCACCTGGCCTTGACTGAGGACGCCGTGGCCGCCGTGAACGCGGGCGGCGGCGTGGCGGCCTGGAACCGGCGCTTCCCGGAGCTGTTCGGCCTGGAGGAGAGCGACCGGGAAAGCAGCCTGGAGACCCTGCTGCCGCTGCTGGCCAAACGTCTGCAACGGCCGGAGGCCTGGCTGGCGCGCGTGCGCGAGCTTTTGGCCGACCCCCAGGCCACCGAGGAGGGCCTGAACCTGGCCTGCACCACCGGCCAGACCCTGGTCTTCCGTTCGCACCCCACAATTGACCCTGTTGCTGGGCCTGTGCCCGGAGCTGTGCCCGGAGCTTTGGTCGACTCCACGCCAGAGGCGGAGGGAGCGAGCCCGAACGGGCGGCTGTTCAATTTCCGCGACGTGAGCCTGGAGCACGACATGGAGAACCTCGTGCGCGAGATCGAGGCCATCACCCGCTACGAGCTGGGCCAGTCCCTCACGGCCTTCATCCACCTGCCCCAGGAGCTGCTGGACGACCCCGCCGTCACCCCGGAGCAGAGCACGAAGCTCGCCGTGATCCGCGATTCCGGCTACCGCATCGTGAACACCGTGAACATGGCCGTGGACATCTTCCGCATGGAGCGCGGCCTGTACCGCATGCCGCCGGGCCGCACCCTGGACCTGGCCGTGGTGGCCCGCCGCGCGGTCAAGGACGTGAGCCAGCTGGCCGAGAGCCGCCACGTCGACCTGGAGCTTTTGCTGGAGCATTCGCCCCTGCCCCTGGGCGCGGTGTTGCCCGGCCCCGGCGACCCCATCCCGGCCCACGCCCTGGTGCTCAACCTCCTGCGCGACGCCCTGGAGGCCACGCCCCGGCAGTCCTCCGTGCAGGCCGCCCTGCGCGTGGACGAGGGCGCGGGGCTCCTGTGCCTGGACATCACCCGGCCCGGCGGCCTGAGCCCGGACGAGCTGGCCCGGTTCTTCGACAAGCCCCTGGGCCTGGACCCCGGCGACGGCCTGGCCCGCGCCCGCTACGCGGCCAGACTCATCGCCGGGGCCTTTGGCGGCAGCCTGACCGTGCACACGAACGCGGACACCGCCACCATGTCCCTGCGCCTGCCCAATACCTAGGCGGCCAGGGCGCTGCCCCTGGACCGCGCCAAAGGGCCTGAGGCCCTTTGGAATCCCCATTGCGCCGAACGGGCTGTTTCAGGAAAGACCTGAAACAGCCCGTTCGGCTTTGGTGGCACAGGGATGCGTGTCCTTGGGCTGTTGCCCGGCATGTGACCTTTGCGAAACACCCTTAAATCCCCCGAAGGGGGCCAACCGCGCGCGGATTTACGAGGGTTCTCCCCTCGGAAATCCGCGCGCATTGCCAACGCCCAGCCCAGCCGGGCCTTTGTCCCTGCCGCCTCGGCCCAGCCCGATGGGGGGTCCAGGGGGCCTCAGGCCCCTTGGCCGCCGGAGGCATCTCCCGTCTCCGGGCCGCCGGAGGCGTCTCCCGGCTTTGGCCGCCGGTGCTACTCGAAGCCCAGGGCGCGGATGATGCTGCTGGAGACGAGCATGCCGGTGCGGGTGAGGCGCAGGCGGCCCTGTTGCAGTCGCACCAGCTCCTTCTGGCGCAGGGCCTGGATGATGCCCGCGTGGCGGGTCAGCAGGTTCTGGCCGGAAAGCGTGCGGTACTCGGCCAGGTCCAGGCCCTTGGTGGTGCGCAGGGCCAGCATGAGCCGCTCTTGGGCGCGGGTCTCGGGGCTCAGGGTCTCGCGCTGGTGCTGGCCGATGCGCCGGGTGCGCACCAGCTCGGCCCAGGCGTCCAGGTCCTCGGGGTTGGTCCAGCGATAGGGGCCCAGGGTGGAGGCGGCTGCCGGGCCCAGGCCCAGGTAGTCGCGCCCCTCCCAGCAGGCCTGGTTGTGGCGGCAGGCCTGGCCCAGGCGGGCGTAGTTGGAGATCTCGTACTGCAGGTACCCGGCGTCTTCCAGCAGTTCGCCGGTGTGCAGGTACATGTGCGCCAGCTCGCGCTCCGGGGGCAGGGTGCGCCGCTCTTCCGGGCCCTCGGCCAGGGGCGTGCCGGGCTCCAGGGTCAGCCCGTAGCAGGACAGGTGCTCCGGCACGAGCAGCACGGCCCGGCGCAGGCTTTCCAGCCATTGGCTTTCGCGCTGTCCGGGCAGGCCCCAGATGAGGTCCAGGCCGACATTGGCGAACCCGGCGGCGCGGGCGCGGGCATAGGCCTCCGCAGCCTGCCGGGCGCTGTGCGGGCGGCCCAGCAGGGCCAGCTCTTCGTCGCGGAAGCTTTGCACGCCCAGGCTCAGGCGGTTCACGCCCAGGCTGCGCGCGGCGTCCAGGAACTCCGGCCCGGCGGACTCCGGGTTGGCCTCCATGCTGATTTCGGCGTCGGGCGCGAGGTCGAAGCGCGCGCGCAGGGTCTCCATGATGCGCGCCAGGTGGTCCGGCGGCAGCAGGCTCGGGGTGCCGCCGCCAAAGAACAGGGTGGGCACGCGCAGGCGGCCCAGGCGCTCGGCCCAGAGGGCGATCTCGTCCAGCAGCAGGGGCAGGTACGCGTCGAGAGCGTGCTGGCGCAGGGGCTCGGAGTAGAAGGCGCAGTAGCCGCATTTGGAGCGGCAGAAGGGCACGTGGATGTAGAGGGAGGCGGAGGGCTGGGGCTGGCGCGGCTCAGCGCACATAGCGGCGCGCGCCCTTGTAGCGCTTGGCCCAGTATGCGGCGTCCATGTTGGCCTCGGAGATGCTGCGGCCGCGCCTGGGGCTGTGCACGAAGATCCCGTCGTCCATGTAGATGCCCACGTGCCAGCGTCCGCGCCGGTTGATCTTGTAGAACACGAGGTCGCCCGCGCGCAGCTCGCCGCGACGGATGTTCTCGCCCACCTGGAACTGTTCCCTGGCCGTGCGCGGAATGGTGATGTCGTGCTGCTGGAAGGTCCACTGGGTGAAGCCGGAGCAGTCGAAGCCGGTGCGCGGGATGGCTCCGCCCCAGCGGTAGCGGCGGCCCTTCTGGGTCAGGCCGGTGCGCACGATGTCCAGGCCCAGCGACGGCGGCAGCTTGGACAGGCGCTCCAGCCGGGCCTCGACCTCCAGGTCGTCCAGGGAGGGGAACTCGGGGATGTCCGTGGCCTTGGGCGGGGCCTCGGTCAGGACCTTGAAGCGGAAGGGCTGGGTGCGGGCGGCCGGGGGGCCGGGCTCAATCCTGGGCACGGGCGGCGTGGCCACCGGGGCCTGCTCGGACTCGGGCAGGTGCTGCTCGGCCAAAAGGCCGCTGTTCTGGGCGATGACCGGGTCGGGCGCGTCCACCGGATAGCTCTGCACCGGCGTGTGCAGGGTGCTGATGGTGGCGGGAACGCAGGCGGCCAGGGTGAGCGCCAAGAGCAGCCCGGCAAGCAGGGCCAGGGCTGCGGCAAGGTGCAGGGCGGATTTGACCGCGTGGGAGGGTCTGTCGGCATGGGGCAGCGGACTGCCGGGCCTGTTGGGCGCAAAGGTCACGAGTGCTTCGGCTCCTTGGGGGCCGCGCGCAGCCTGCACTTTCCCGGAGAAAGGCGGCGCGGTGCGGCCTGGTGCTGCGACCGGTCCCTTGCCCGCCGAGTGCGGCGGGGGGTGCTGGAAAATGGGGCCGGGCGTCAGCTTTTGGCTCCTATAGCCCAAATGTCCAGCCCGAGCCAAGGGAAAATGCATGCACATCGCCGCCGGGGCGTTCACCCCGCGCCTGGCCGGGGCAGGCGCGCCAGGCCCCTTGACCGGGGTCGGCGTCCGCGCTATCGATAAGCCGGAAATCATTTGCAGCCAGTGGTTTTGATCGAGTATCGGCAAGCGGCGAAACAGCCGGGGCCGGGCCGCCAGGGTGCTTTCAGGAGGATGGATGGCCGCGCAGACGTATACCTACCGGGATCTGGCCGGGCTTCTTGGCGTCTCGGAAACCACGGTCAAAAGTTACCGGAGCAAGTTCCCCGGCTTTCTGCCTGTGGCCCGGGAGGGTAAGCCTGTGCGCCTGCACCAGGAGTCCTTGCAGGTCTGCCGCTGCATCCGCGACCTCTTCGCTGATGGGTTGACGATCATCCAGGCAACACAACGCTTACACCTCGAATTTAAAGAATATCCGCAGAATCGACGCTTATCGACAGCGGCGAAGCAGGGGGCTTCCGGGACGCCGGAACCCGGTTCGGACACCCGGTTGGACGCCCGGCTGGAGGCCCTGGCCCAGTCCCAGGAATTGGCCCAGGAGCATAGCAGGATGCGCCTGGAGCAGTTGGAGGCCGAGGTGCGCAACCTGGCCACCCTGGAGTCCGCGTCCAAGGCCCTGGTGGCCGAGCTGCTGCAAGAGCTGCGCGCCGCGCGCCAGCCCAATCATGTCCCGCCGCCCCCGGCTCCGCCGCCCCCAGCTGCGCAGCCATCGCCCGCGCCGAGCCCGCCGTTGCGCGCGGAGCCAGAGTCGACGCCAGGGTTGTCTCCCGCGCATGCAGGTCCGACCGTGCTCACGGCGCGCAGGATCGTCACGGTGCACAGCCAGGCCGGGGAGCAGGCGTCCTATGCCCTGGGCCGCGAGCCCAGGCCCGAGCCCTTGTTCGCTGCGCCTGCGGAGCCCGAGGCGGACTTTCTGGACCTCCCAGCGGTCATCCTGTCGGACCGGGGGGAGTTTCTGGGCCTGCCGGGCGGGCAGTCCGTGGCGCGGCTGCTGGAGGTGCTGACGCCCCAGGATGGCGCGCCAGCGGTCTGGTACGAGAACGGACCCGAGGGCTGGGCCTGCGAACTTGCCCTGGGCCCGGCGCTGACGCGCGAGCTTGTGTTCGAGCGCACCACCACGCCGCGCGGCAACCGCGTGGGGCTCATCCGGCGCATGCGCAACCGGTCCGGCTCCAGCGTGGCCGAAGCCACCCCGGTGGAGGTGCAGGAGCTCTTCCGCCTGGTGCGCGACCATCTGGGCTAGGCGTCCCTCGGCCCCTCAGCCCCCGGTCACCAGCCGCTCGCGCCGCAAAAGCTCCGGGAACAGGCGCATCCACAGGCCCACCACCACCAGGGTGCACACCCCGCCCAGCACCACGGCGGGCACGGTCCCGAACCAGGCTGCGGTGACCCCGGACTCGAACTCGCCCAGCTGGTTGGAGGTGCCGATGAACACCGAGTTCACGGCGCTGACCCGCCCGCGCATGGCGTCCGGGGTCTCCAGCTGCACCAGGGATTGCCGCACCACCACGCTGACCATGTCCGAAGCGCCGAGCACGGCCAGGGCCGCCAGGGACAGCGAAAACGAGCGCGAGAGCCCGAAGGCCACCGTGGACAGGCCGAACACCGCCACGGCCGCGAACATGATCCGGCCCACGCCCCGGTGCATGGGAAAGCGCGCCAAAACCAGCGACATGGCGAGCGCGCCCGCTGCCGGGGCGGCCCGCAACAGGCCCAGGCCCCAGGGCCCGGTGTTCAGGATGTCGCGGGCGAAGATCGGCAGCAGGGCCGTGGCCCCGCCCAGGAGCACGGAAAAGAGGTCCAGCGAGATGGCCCCGAGGATCTCCGGGCGGCTGCGGATGTAGACGATGCCGCCCAAGACCGAGCGCAGGGTGGCGGGCTCCCTGGCCGTGGTGCGCGCCGGGGCCCGCAGGCCGGAAAGGGCTGCAATGGTCAGGGCGAAGGCCAGGGCGCAGGTGGCGTAGACCACGCCCGCGCCGAGGGCGTACAGCGCGCCGCCCAGGGCCGGGCCGATGATCACGCCCATCTGCCGCCCGGAGGCGCTGAGCGCCAGGCCGCGCGGCAGCAGGCGCGGCTCCACCAGTGAGGGCAAAAGCGCGGACATGGTGGGGTGGATGAAGGCCCTGGCCGCGCCCAGGGCGCAGGCGCAGGCCAGCACCAGGGGCTCGGTGAGGCTGTGGCTGAAGCTCCCGGCGGCCAGCAGCCCGGCCACGGCGAGCATCACGCCCTGGCAGACCATGACCACGCGTCCGCGCTCGTGCTGGTCGGCCACGTGGCCCACCACCAGGGTCAGCAAAAATTGCGGCAGGAACTGGACCAGGCCCACCAGGCCCAGGCTCAAGGGGCTGTTCGTCAGCTCGTAGACCTGCCAGCCCACGGCCACGGTAAGCATGTTGTAGGCCAAAAAGTCTGCTGTCTGGGCGCAGACGAAGCGCGGAAACGGCGTGTCCCGCAGGGTCTGTTCAAAATGTGGCGAGTGGTCCATGGGCGCCCTCCTGGCGGTCGGAAGGGGGAAGTACGCCCTTCGCCGCCAGGGGGCAAGACCCGGAAATGCCTTGGGGCGCAGGGCTTGCGGGCCTTGTCGCTGGCCGGGCCGGGGAGCCTGCCCACAGGTTTGCCGACGCCCTGGCCGTCGCTCTGGTCGACGCTCTGGACGACTCCCTGGTCCTCGGCTTGGTTGAGGGCCTAGCCGACGACCTCGAAGCCGATCTTCTCTATGGCCTTCTTGACCACGGCCAGGTCCACGGGCGCGGCCTCCTCATAGCTGGCCTTGCCCGAGAGCAGGTCCACCTTGACCCCGGAGACGCCGGGCAGGGCCTCCAGGGCCTTGGTCACGGACTGGACGCAGTGGTTGCAGCTCATGCCCTTCACGGTGATGCTCGGCATGGGGGACTCCTTGTGTTGCTGGTTGGTCTGCTGGTTAGTCTGTTGGTTGACTAGGGAGTGAAAAAACGCAGGCGCAGGGCGTTGGCCACCACGGTGACGGAACTGAGGCCCATGGCCGTGCCCGCCAGCATGGGGTTGAGCGTGGGCCCGCCAAAGGCGAACAAGAGCCCCGCCGCCACCGGGATGCCGATGGTGTTGAAGGCGAAGGCCCAGAACAGGTTCTGGCGGATGTTGCGCATGGCCGCGCGGGACAGGGCCAGGGCCGTGAGCACCCCGGAGAGCCCCTCGCGCATGAGCACGATGTCGCCGGACTCCACCGCCGCGTCGATGCCCGAGCCCATGGCCAGGCCCACGTCGGCCAAGGCCAGGGCCGGGGCGTCGTTGACGCCGTCGCCGACCATGGCCACCTTGAAGCCGCGCTCCTTGAGCCGGGCGATTTCCGCAGCCTTGCCCGCGGGCATGATTCCGGCCAGGACCTCGTCCAGCGCGCCTCCGGCCGCGCTTGCGCTGGCCGCTACGGCTGCTGCGGTGCGCTCGTTGTCGCCGGTGAGCATCACCGTGCGGATGCCCAGCTCGCGCAGCTGGCGCAGCACGGCCGGGGCCTCGGGCCGCAGCTGGTCGGCCACGCCGAGCACGGCGGCGGGCCGCCCGTCCAGCTCCAGGCACAGCGGGGTCATGCCCAGGGCCGAGAGGCGGGCCACGGCCTCGGCCAGGGGGGCGCTGCCGCTGGCAATGGCCCCATTGCTGTTGGCAATGGCGCTGAAGGCCGCGCCCGCAAAGACGGCGTTGCCCAGGCGCACCCGCAGGCCAGAGACCACGGCCTCGATGCCGCGTCCGGGCAGTGAGTTGAAGGACTCCGGCACGGGCACGAACAGGCCGCGCGCGCTCGCTTCGGCCAGGACGGCCTGGGCCAGGGGGTGCTCGGAGCGGCTCTCGGCCCCGGCGGCCAGGGCCAAAAGCTCGCTCTCGGACACGCCGATGCCCGGCGCGAGGATGAACTCCACGAGCTCCGGTTTGCCAAAGGTCAGGGTGCCGGTCTTGTCGAAGACCACGGCCTGGACCGCCCCGGCGGCCTGCAAGGCCTCGCCGCTTTTGACCAGCACGCCCAGCTGCGCGCCGCGCCCGGTGGCCACCATGATCGACATGGGCGTGGCCAGGCCCATGGCGCAGGGGCAGGCGATGACCATCACCGCCGTGAAGATCTTGAGCGCAAAGCCCCAGTCCTGCCCGGCCACGAGCCAGGCCAGGGCCGAGAGCACGGCTGCGGCCATGACCACGGGCACGAACACCGCGCTGATGCGGTCGGCCAGGTTGGCTATGGGCGCCTTGGACCCTTGGGCCTGCTGCACCAGATCCACGATGCGCGCCAGCAGCGTGTCCTCCCCGGTCTTTTCGGCGCGGATGGTCAGCGCGCCGGAGCCGTTGAGCGTGCCTGCGGCCACGCGGTCGCCCGGGGCCTTGGCCACGGGCAGGCTCTCGCCCGTGAGCAGGCTCTCGTCCACGGCGCTCAGGCCCTCCTGCACCAGCCCGTCCACGGGCAGGCGCTCGCCGGGGCGCACCAGCACCACGTCGCCCGGGGCCACCTCGGCTGCGGGCACGCGCACCTCCTCCGGCCCGAGCTGGTCTTGTCCGGGAGAAGCGGGGCGCAGCACGGTGGCTGTTTCCGGCGCCAGGCTGACCAGGGCGCGCACCGCGTCCGAGGTTTTGAGCCGGGAGCGCGCCTCCAGGTACTTGCCGAGCGAGATCATGGCCAGCAGCACTGCGGCGGACTCATAATAGAGGTCCATGGCGCGCAGGACAGCGTTGACGGGATCATGGCCGAGCAGAATGAGCACCGTGTTCCACAGGCTGTGGGCAAAGGCCGCGCCCGTGCCCAGGGCCACCAGGGAGTCCATGTTCGGCGCGCGGCGCAGCAGCGCCGGGATGCCGCGCAGGTAGAACCCCCGCCCGGCCAGCAGCACCGGCAGGGTGAGGAGCAGCTGGGCGCACGCAAAGGCGGCCGGGCTGTGCTCCGGATGCAGGAACAGGGGCAGGGGCAGGCCCAGCATGTGGCCCATGGACAGGTACAGCACCGGCAGGGCGAAGCCGAAGGCCGGGATGAGCTCACGCTTCTGGGCGTCCAGGCGCAGGGCAGCGTCGCGGCGGCGCTCCTCGAACAGCGCGGCGGAGCGCGAAACGATCTGCGAGCCGAAGCCTGCGTCGGCAATGAGCTGGCGCAGGGCCTGGGACTTGGTCCGGACGGGGTCGTAGACGATCTGCGCGGTCTCGGAGGCCAGGTTCACGTCCGCGCGGAGGACGCCGTCGGCGGCGCGCAGCACGCGTTCGATGCGGGCGGAGCAGGAGGCGCAGGTCATGCCGGTGATGGCCAGAAAAAGGGTGGCCTCGCCACTGCCCACGGTCGTCTCGAAGACGGCCCCGAAGCCTGCGTCGGCGATGAGCGCGCTCATGGCCTCCGGGCTGGTTTGGTCCGGGTCGAAGGTCACGGCCAGGCTTTCCGCAGCCAGGCTCACGTCGGCCTTGGACACGCCGTCCGTGGCGCGCAGAATGCGTTCGATGCGGGCGGAGCAGGCCGCGCAGTGCATGCCGGTGATCCGCGCCCGTGCGGTGATTTCTTGGGCCATGACGCCTCCCTGTGAAGAACAGGAGATAATACCTGGGCAGGGTATGTAAAGGCCCCAGCCTCAGCTTTCCTACGCCCAACGCAGCCCGTCCGCAAGAAGCGGGCGGATTCCTGTCCAGGCATTGCCTGCGGTGCTCGTCTGCGCTACAGAGTAGATTGGAGAGCATCGTCATACCCTGGAGTTCCGCGTGCCAGAGCCGCAGCAGCCACAGCACAACCGTCCCTGCCCGACGCCCGAGTCCGCGCCCGCCATGACGTCTGTTTCCACGCCCGGCCACCCGTGGCCGTCCGTTGCCGTGCTGTTGGCCATTTCGGCTGCGGCCCTGTTCGTGTTCGCGCTGCGCAACGCGGATCTTCCGGGGGGCCTGCCCCAGGGCGCGTCTCGTCTCGTGGTGCTGGCCCTGGTGCTGGCCCTGGCGGGCGTGATGCTGGCCCAGACTCTGGCCCTGCGCCGGGCCAAGACGCGGCTACGCGCGCTGGAGGTCGGCTCCGGGCCCGAGCGCGAGTACGACACCGAGTCCGGCTCCGAGTCCGATGAACGCGCCCGCAGGCGCTCGGAGCTGTCTGTGGCCTGGCTGGAGAGCGTGCTCTGCGCGGCCAGCCGCATCTCCATCATCGCCACCGACCCGGGCGGGGTCATCCAGGTCTTCAACAGCGGGGCCGAGCACATGCTGGGCTACACGGCCGGGGAGGTCATCGGACGGTTCACCCCGGCGGACCTGCACCTGGCCTCCGAGGTGGCGGCCCACGAACGCGCGCTGTCCGAACGTCTGAACCGTACGGTGCAGGGGTTCGAGGCCTTTGTCGGCCTTGCCCTTGCGGGCGGGCCCGGGGCCTACGACGCCCGGGACTGGACCTATGTGCGCAAGGACGGCCGCCACGTGCCTGTGCACCTCACCGTGACCGGGGTGTATTCGCCCGCGGGCGAGCTGGTGGGCTTTCTGGGCGTGGCCGTGGACCAGACCGAGCGCAAGGCCCTGGAGGCCGGGCTGCGCCAGGCCCAGGCCTCGGTGGACAACGCCCAGGACATGATCTTCTGGTCCCGCGTGGAGGACGGCACGTACGCCTATGTCAACGCCGCAGCCTCGCGGCTGCTGGGCTACAGCCGCGGGGAGCTGCTGGGCATGAGCGTCTTTGACCTCAACCCGGCGCGCACAAAGGAGAACTGGGCCGAGACCGTGCAGCGGCTGAACACCCACGAACGCTGCGTCTGGCGGGGTGAGATCCGGCGCAAGGACGGCAGCCTGCTGCCCGTGGAGCTCAATGTCTCCGGCATCCGCCACGAGGGCGCGGACTATGCCCTGAGCGTGGTGCGCGACATCTCCGAGCGCCGGGAGCTGGAGGCCAGCCTGCGCCAGGCCCAGCTCAGCGTGGACAGGGCCGAGGACATGATCCTCTGGGCGCGCCTGTCCGACAAGACGTTGCGCTACGTCAACGAGGCCGTGTGCCGCAGCCTGGGGTACAGCCGCGCGGAGCTGCTGGGCATGGACGCGCGCGTGGTGAACCAGCAGCGCGATGACGAAAACTGGGCGGAAATGGGCCGCACATTGCGCCAGGGCGGCGGCATCACGTATGAGGCGATCTACCGCCGCAAGGACGGCTCCCTGTTCCCGGTGGAGAACAAGGCTTCGCTCATCGAGCACGAGGGCGTGGAGTACGCCGTGGGCATCGCCCGCGACATCACCACACGCAGGCAGGCCGAGGAACGGCTCAAGGCGGAGGTTCTGCTGAACCACAGCCTGGCCCAGGTGGCCCGAGCGCTCATCGCCGTGGAGCCGGACATGGAGGCCATCGCCTCGGCCCTGCTGCACCGCGCCCAGGAAGTCACTGGCAGCAGCCACGGCTTTGTCTCGGTGGTTGACCAGCGTACCGGCAACCTCATCCCGCATTCCATGACGGCCCTGGCGCCGGACGGGCAGTGCGCGCTGGACGCCACCCCGCAGGTGTTCCGGGTCAACCCGGACGGCACCTATCCCGGCCTGTGGGGCCATAGCCTGAACATTCTCAAGGGCTTCTACGACGACGACCTTGCCGCGAACAGGCTGGCCAGGGGCCTGCCCCCGGGGCATCTGCCTCTGCACCAGTTCCTCTCCGTTCCGGTCATGGTCAAGGGCCGCATCGTGGGTCTGGTGGCCCTGGCCAACCCGGACCGCGACTACAACGACGAGGACCTGGCCGCTGTGGAGGCCCTGGCCGACCTCTTCGCCCTGGGCACCGAGCAGATCCGCTCGCGCCAGGCCCTGCAGGCGGCCAAGGAGGCGGCCGAGGCCTCCAGCCGGGCCAAGGGCGAGTTTTTGTCCAACATGACCCACGAGGTGCGCACGCCCCTGAACGGCGTGCTGGGCATGCTCCAGGTGCTCCAGGCCAGCTCCCTGGACCCGGAGCAGCGTGAATCCGCCAGCATCGCGCGGGAGTCGGCCGAGCGGCTGCTGCTGCTTTTGACCAACGTCCTGGAGTTCGCCCGGCTGGACTCCGCCCTGGCCGAAGCGCCGGAGTGCTTAAGCTTTCCGCCTTCGGTGCTGCTCCAGGCCCTGGACGCAGTGGTGGGCCCAAAGGCCCGGGCCAAGGGGCTGGACTACGCCTCCCTGGTCGAGCCCGGTCTGCCGGAATTCGTGCGCTCCGACCCGGCGGCCTTGCGCCAGTGCCTGGAGCTGTTGCTGGACAATGCCGTGAAGTTCACCGCCAGCGGAGAGGTGCGCCTCAGCGCCGGGCCGGGCCAAGGTCTGGACGGCCAGCCCTGCGTGGCCTTCCGCGTGGAGGACACGGGCATCGGCCTGCCGCAGGACACGGGCGGCGCCCTGTTCGAGGCCTTTGCCCAGGCCGACGCGAGCATCACCCGCACGCATGGCGGCGCGGGCCTGGGGCTGGCCATCGCCCGCAGGCAGGCCCGGCGTCTTGGCGGCGACATAACGGCCCAGGCCCGGCCCGGCGGCGGCACCGTCATGACTCTGACCGTACTGGCCGACTGCATCACCCGCACTCCCTCCTGAAGCCTTGCCAATCCTTGTTTGGCGAACCTTGGCGCAGTCCTTGCTTGGTTGAGGCGGGAACCCGCGCCCGGTCCGCCGGGCTTGGGGCCAGATCAATTCCCTGTAAGGAGGACCACCATGACCCGGCCCATACCTGTCGCCATCCTGCCGGCCCTGGCGGCGGCCCTGTTCTTCTCCCTGGCGGCCTTGGCCTCGCAGCACGGGCAGTTGAGCGAGCTCAAACGCGTGTCCCAGAACGAATACCGCGCCGAGGTGGCGCAACTGGTCGTGTCTGATCCGGAGTACCTGCGCCGCATGGAGGAGCAGGGCAAGCCCAACGTAGTGGTCACGGTGACGGCCTACAACGCCGACCCGGCCCAGACCGACAGCGACCCGGACATCACCGCCAGCATGCGCCACGTGCGCCCCGGCACCATCGCCGTGTCGCGCGACCTCTTTGACCGGGGTTGGGTCTTTGGCCGCAAGGTCCGGCTGGAGGGCATCGGGATCTATGAGATCAACGACCTCATGGCCGCCCGGCACAGCCGCGCCGTGGACATCTTCATCCACAGCAACAGCCAGGCCCTGGCCTTTGGCAAGCGCCGCATCAAGGCCGCCCTGCTGAACATCTAAGCCGCCCGCATACGCCCCCCCCGCAGGCCCAATGAAAAAGCCCGCCCCGGAGCTGTTCCGGAGCGGGCCTTGCGCGTTCGTCTAAGAAAAGCCTAGGGCTTCTTGGGCTCGGCAGCGGGCTTGGCCTCGGGCTTGGCGTCGGCCTTGGCGTCGGCCTTGGCGGCGGGCTTGGCTTCGGGCTTGGCCTCGGGCTTGGCAGCAGCGGCGTCGACCTTGGCGGCGGCGGGCTTGGCATTCAGGTCGATGGTCGTCTTGTTGAATTCTTCAATGATCTTGTTGGTGATGTCGGTGGATTCGTCAGACGACAAAACAACGTCCTTGGCGATGACCACGTCGACCTTGTTGTCCTTGCGGTACTTTTCCAGCAGCTTGTTGAAGTTTTCCTGCAAGAGGCCCACAACGCGCTGCTGCTCCGCGCCCATGGTGGTCTGGTACTTGGTGACGGCCTCCTGGAAGGCGGCGGCGTTCTCCTGGCTCTGCTTGGCCTGAACCTTTTCCTGGGCAGCCTTGGCCTCGGCCTGAAGGTCATTGCTCTTGGTGCGCAGGTAGGCCATGGCATCCTGGCCGGGCTTGGACTCGCGGAAGACCTTGGCCCCGTCGACCACGGCGATCTTGGGGGTGTTGTTGCAGGCGGCGAGCAGGCTGGCCACGGCCACAAGCAGCAGGAAGGTGCAGAACTTCTTCATCGTGGAATCCTCGTTTGTTTTTGGCGTCTGGTGCCTCACGCCCCTCTTGCATGCCGCCAGGGACGGGCAACGGATGTTCCTTACTCCGCATCGTTGACCTTTGCAAGAGCTGACCCTGCCTTAAGCCCCGGCCCGGCGCGGATTTGTGGCGAGCGGCGGGCAGAAGCGCGCCGCCTCGGGCGTCAGGGCTCCATCCTGCGCATAGAGATGAAGCGGGGCCAGCAGCGCAAAGCCCGCCCGGCCCCCGCGCCGGTCCCCGCGCTGACCCCCGCTCAGGTCCCCGCTCAAACCATGGTTCAGGCATTCCAGCAGCACCAGCCTGGGGGTCTGGCCCACCGTTCCCTGCACCGGCAGCGCCCGGCGCGGGGCCAGGCCCGCATCCTCCAGCACGCGCAAAAGCTCCGGCAGGCGTTCCGCCAGGTGCACCAGAAACAGCCTGCCGCGCGGGCGCACGTTCCGGGCGGCGCAGGCGGCAAAGGCCTGGAACCCGCCCGGCCCCTCGAAGCGCGCGCGGTTCCGGGCTGCCCCGGCGCAGGTGCGGCCCGTGCCGCAGGGGCGAAAGGGCGGATTGGCCAGGGCCAGGTCAAAGCCCGGCCCCGCTCCCGCGCGGCGACCGTTGCGGCAGTAGTCCTGAACATCGGCCAGTTCGGCCTGGAAGCGCCCGGCGAGGTCCAGGGCGCGGGCGTTTTCTGCGGCTGCGGCGACCATCTCCGGCCCGCTGTCGATGCCGGTGAGGCTGAGGTCGAGGTCTGGCCGCAGCAGGAGCAGGCCAAAGGCCGCCGCGCCGCAGCCCGTGCCCAGGTCCAGCCCGGTGAGCGGCTGCGGGCCTTTCGCTCCGGCAAGGGGCAGCGACCGGGCCGCAAAGGCCGCGAGCAGCAGCGTGTCGGCCCCGAAGCGGAAGCCCCCGGCAGGCTGGCTCAGTCCGCGCGGGAACAGCCCGCGCCGGGCCTGGGTTTCCATGCTCAGAGTTTCCGGTGCCAGAGCATCCGGGGCCAGGTCGGCCAGGGGTTGGTCCTCCTGGACGGAAGCACCGTCCAGGGCCGGGTAGGGCGGAAGGGGCTCCGGCATGCGGCTGCTCACGCCCGGGCCGCAGGCGCGCCTGGCGCTCTCCGGCGGCTCTGGCCCGTCATTGCACGGGCTGGGGGCTGCGGGCGAGAACCTGTTCCTTGGCCCGCGCCAGTTCGGCCTTGCTCATGGTCTTGACCAGGGCGTCGCGGTGCAGGGCGGCCATTGCCTCGCCGTCCCGGGCGGCCAGCTCCAGCCAAACATAGGCCTGCACCGGGTCCTTGGGCAGGCCGCCAGCGCCGGAAACATACAGCGTGCCCAGGTCCAGCCGGGCCTTGGCGTCGCCCGCCTGTGCGGCCTGTTTGAGCAGAACGGTGGTCTGGGCCAGGTTCTTGTCGCCGTTGACCTCGGCCTGGGCCACGGCCAGCTGGACCTTGGCCTGGGCGTTTCCGGCCAGGGCGGCCTGGCGCAGCCAGCGCAGGCCCTCGTTGCGGTCCTGCAACACGCCCTCCCCGCGCAGGAGGTACAGTCCCATGGAGAACTGGGCCTCCACCACGCCTAGCCCGGCGGCCAGGCGGCACTGCTTGGCCGCGGCCACGGGGTCGCGCTTCACGCCGCGGCCTTGGGACAGCAGCGTGGAGACGTTGAACATGGCCTTGGCGTGGCCGTGCCGGGCCGCAAGCAGGAGCAGGTCATAGGCCTCGGAGTCGCTCTTGCGCACAGCGGGATCGTTCAGGAGCAGCATGCCCGCCCGGTACAGGGCCTCGCGGTCGCCCTGGGAGCCGCTGGCGCGGTACCAGCGCAAGGCCTCCTCCTTGTCCACGGCCCCGGCCTGACCCAAAACCCAGACCTCGGCCAGGTCGAATTGGGCCAGGGGGTTGCCCTGGTTGGCCGAGAGCAGGAGCAGGCGCGAGGCCTCGGCCATGTTCACCGGCGCGCCCAGCCCCTTGCGGTTCATGACGGCCAGCCAGTGCTGCGCCCCGGCGTGGTTCTGCTGCGCCGCGCGGTCAAGCCAGTTCCTGGCTTCGGCGTAGTCGCGCGGCACGCCCTTGCCCTCCAGATAGCGCGCGCCCAGGGCGTACTGGCCCTCGGCCTTGCCCGCCTCGGCGCTGGCGCGGTCGGCGGCGACCTTGTCCGGCGTGTTGTCGGCCGGGGAGGGCGTTTTCATCTCGGGCTTGATGCCCCACTTGAGCTGGGCCAGGGCTGCGGGCGGCGCCACAAGCAACAGGCCCACCGCCAGCAACAGAGCGACGGCAAGGGCAGGAGCGGCGAGGCTGCGGGCAAGGGCGCGGGAGGCGCGGGCGGAGGTGGAGGCAAAGGCGAGGGGTCTGGCCATGCGGAACTCCTGAGTGAAGGTCTCGGTTCCGCAATCTGCCAGAAGCCCGCGCCGGTGTCGAGGTCGGACGGGCCTGCGCGCTCAGGCCACGCGGGCCATGATGCCGCCGCCGACCAGGGCCGTGGTCGGCGAGGCCTGGGGGGCGTCGGTGAAGACCATGTTCAGGATGCGCGCCGGGGCCTCGATGATGTTCTGGGCGATGCGCTGGTTGGTCACGGAATTGTCGGTGCTGCCGTTTTGGGAAAAATCCAGGTTGACCGTGTTCTCACGGTTTTCCGGGAAGTTCTGGGTCACGTTGCGGGTGATGGAGTTGTCCAGCGTCAGGTTGCGCGTCTCGGGGAAGGAGGCCTCGTTGGTCACGCTGCGCGGCTGCGCCAGGTCCAGGTTCACGGTCTGGTTGCTGATCTCGTTGACCTGCATGGAGGGTCGGGCCGCGATCTCGATCTGGTAGACCAAAGAGGGCCGCTCCTCCGGGAAGATCACGTGCGGGGTGTCGTAGTCCCAGGACCTGAGCGTGTCCGAGGCCAGGATGGCCTGCCCGAAGGAGACGTGCTGCGGCTCCCAGACGTAGGGGGCCTTGTACGGCTGGTAGGGCTCGGTGTCGCTGGTGTGGACATGCACGTCCATGGGGTAGTTGGCCACGTGGCTGTTTTGCGGGGCGTGGAAGCGCAAGGACGGGACAGGCGGAACAGAGCCCGCCCGGATGGAGGGCGTGTGTCCGCCGGGGCTCACGGTGAAGCCCTCGGCGGCGGGCGTGGGCGCAACGCCCGGCGCGCCCTGGCTCATGGCCTGGCCCACGCGCAGCTCCATGGGGGCAAAGCCGGACCCGCCGTAGGTCATGTAGACCATGCCCCCGCTGCCCTGGCTGGGGCCCGCGCCCGGATTGCCCGCCGCGCCAGGGCCTCCTCCTCCGCCGATGAATCCTCCGCCGATGTATCTGCTGCCGCCGAATCCGCCGCCGCCGACAACGACCATGCCGCCAGAAGCGGACTGGGGCGTGGCGGAAGCCGAACCTCCGGGGATGGGAGCACCGCCGCCGCCGCCGGATACGGGAGGCATGCCCCCGGAAGGAGCAGCATAGGGGATGCGTGCCGCAGATGTGTCGATGGGGACGTAGCCCGCGCCGACAGCGGGGATGGAGCCGGTGGCTGGGTAGACGGTGACGTGTCCGCTGGGGCCTGGCGTAACGTGGCCCGCAGGTCCTGGCGTAACGTGGCCTGCAGGCGCAGGGGTGATGCTGCCTGCAGGCCCGGCCATGAAGCTGCCCGCAGGCCCGGCCGTGGTGTGCCCGGCTGGCCCGGCGACGATGTTGTCCGTGAGGCCGTACATGGGTCATCCTCCTGGCCGGAGCGCCAAACGCGCAGCGCGCGCAGCCCGCACCGGTCGATAATGCTACGGTACGAAGATTACGCCCCTTGGCCAGGGGCAGTCAAGTCTCTGCCGCAGATTCGTCTGCCACAGATTTTTGGCTGCCCGGAGGCGGGCCTCAGATCGGCGTTTTGCTGCGCATGAGCGGCTTGGGCACGCCCACGGTGCCCAGCTTGGCCTTGATCTCCCGGGTCTCCAGCGGCTTGCCCCGGAAGGACACCACCACGCGGTACAGGGGCTTGGCGTTGACGGTGTCGGTTTCGATGCTGGCCTTGAGCCCGGTGGCCTTGACCCGCTTGAGGAAGGCCTTGGCCTGGTTCTCGTCGGGGAAGCTGCCTGCCTGGTAGACGTAGTCGTAGCGCGGGCCGTCGCCGGTTTTGGCCTTGGCCTTGGCTTCAGCTTTGGTCTTGGCCTCGGTCGATTTTTTTGCGTCCGCAGCCTTGTCCGGCGTCTTGGCAGGCTCCGGGGTCTTGCGCTCCGTCGCATCAATGGACTTGGAGGGCTGCGTCTCGGTTCCCTTCTTGGCCAGCTGGTCGCTGTACTGAAGCTCCTCGGCCTTCAGAATCTCCGTGGAGGGTCCGGCGGCGGCAGCGGGCTGTTCCTTGGGCATCATGCGCTCGATGGGCGGAATGGCCGACTCGGGCCTGTGGCCCCGGCCCACCAGCACCCCCAGCACAAAGAAGAGCGAGAGTGTCAGCGCAGCCGCGCCAACCAGGGTCATCAGCCCGGCAGAGGTGCAGATGAAGGTGTAGGTTTTGACCGGAGCGCCGGGAGGTTTGCTTTTGTTGAGGGAGTTCATGCCTGTGCTCCTTAAAGGATGCTGTGGATATGACTTCAGGAGGCTGCCCCGGATGTCGTGTCTCCAGCCTGGTCCGCTGGCTGTTCTGGCGCCTGGTCCATGCGCTCCGGCGCGCTTACGCCCAGCAGGTCCAGCCCGGCGGCCAGGGTGGCGGCCACGCAGGACAAAAGCAGCAGGCGCGCGCCCGCCACCTGCGGCCCGGCGGAAAGCACATGGTGTTTGGTGTAGTAGCGGTGCAGGGCGCTGGCCAGCTCCGAGAGGTACGCGCTCACCTGATGCGGGGCCAAGAGTTCCGTCGCCTGGGCCACCACGTCCGGGAAGCGCTCAAGCATGCGGCAGATCTCCAGGTCGTCCGCGCCCGCCAGGTGCTCGTAGGCCGCCGCGCCCGGGGCCGCAGGCACAATGCCCGCGCCCGCCGCCTTGCGCAGCATGGAGTGGATGCGCGCATGCGCGTACTGCACGTAGAACACGGGGTTGTCCATGCTCTTTTTGCGCACCAGCTCCAGGTCGAACTCCAGCTGGGAGTCGCTCTTGCGCGAGAGGAACAGGAAGCGCGCCGCGTCCGCCCCGACGTAGGCCACCACGTCGGAGAGCGTCTCGAACTTGCCCGCGCGGGTGCTCATGGCCACCTGCTCGCCGTCTTTGAGCAGGCTCACCAGCTGCACCAGGATCACCTGCAGCGCGCCCTTTCTGCCCAGGGCCTCCACCGCGCCCTGCATGCGCGCCACGTAGCCGTGGTGGTCCGCGCCCCAGATGTCGATGACGCGGTCAAAGCCGCGCTTGAACTTGTCGTGGTGGTAGGCGATGTCCGAGGCGAAATAGGTCAGCTCGCCCGAGGACTTGCGGAGCACGCGGTCCATGTCGTCGCCGAAGTTCGTGCTCCAAAACCACAGAGCGCCACCCGCCTCATATGACAAGCCTCGCGATTTCAGGTCGGCGAAGGTTTCGTCGATTTTCCCCGCCTCCACTAGGCTCTTTTCCGAGAACCAGACATCGTGCCCCACGCGGAAGTCCGCCAGGTCCTTTTTGATGCCCGCCAGGATCTCGTCCACGGCTTCGCCAAAGCAGATGTCGATGGCCTGGGCCTCGGGCAGCTCCAGGATGCCGGGATTCTCGAGGTGCACGCGCGCGGCGATGTCCTTGATGTAGTCGCCCCGGTAGAAGTCGTCCAGGTCCGGCGCGTCCTGCCCGGCCAACTGGCGCAGCCGCAGCCAGACCGAGTCGCCCAGGATGCGCATCTGGCGGCCCGCATCATTAATATAATACTCGCAGGAGACCGCATGCCCGGTCTTTCTCAGCAGGCGCGCCAGGGAGTCGCCCAGGGCCGCGCCACGGCCATGGCCGATGTGCAGCGGCCCGGTGGGGTTGGCCGAAACATATTCCACCTGGACCTTTTGCCCGCGCCCGGTGTCCGACGCGCCGTAGGCCGCGCCCTGGGCCGTCACGTCGGCCAGGATGCCGTGCCAGAAGCCGGGAGCAAAGGTCACGTTCAAGAAGCCCGGCCCGGCCACCTCGACCTTGGCGAACTGGACGCCCGCCCCATCCGGGCCTTGGCCGCGCAGGTCCGCAGCCAAAAGTTCGGCCAGGTCGCGCGGCTTCATTTTGGCCGCGCCGGCCAGCAGCATGGCCACGTTGGCCGAATAGTCGCCGAATTTGCGCTCGCGCGGGGGTTCGATAACGGCCTTGTCCGGCCAGGGCAGGGAGCGCGCATTGAGCACGCCGCGCAGGATGTCCTCAAGATATTGCTTAGCTTTCATTGATTCCCCTCGAAAAATCTGCACCCCTCTAACATCTTTCGCGCCGCAACAAAAGTCCCGCCAGGGCAGGGAACCCGCCTGCCGTGGGCGCGTGTGGGAGGCGTGCGGCGGGCGTTTCCAGCCCAGAGCACAAAACACCCCGAAGAAGTCAACTATTCCGGGGCGTGCCGATGCGCGGCAAGGGGAAATCCCTGCGCTAGGGCTGCCGCAGCTGGCCGGGGCCGCCAGCTGATGCGCACCAGCCGGTGCTTTAGAGCGGATGCGCGGCGACGAAATACCCGTGCGCGGGTTCTCGCCGGTCAAGGGGAGGCAGCTTGCCCAGCCCCTCCGGTACAGGGGGAGCCTGGCGCGCCGGAAGGCCTTGTGGCCGCCGGACCGTTACAGCCTGCGGTAGGACTGGGGCACCAGGGGGGCCTGGCCGTCCAGGGCGGCCTGGACCAGGGCCAGCCCGGAGGCCTTGTCTCGCGGCAGGCGCAGGCGCAGGCGCAGGGGGTTGCTGGCGTGGTTGGAGAAGAACAGCCCGCCGGAGAGGTCCGTGGCCTCCAGCAGCCAGTACAGCTCCTGCAGCAGGCCCTGGTCGTCCTGGGGGTGGAACTCGCCGCGCTCCAGGCGTTCGGCCAGCGGGGTGCCGGGAACGATCATCAGCGCCAGGGCTGCGGCCTGCTCCGGGTCCATGCGCGACAGGGCCCGGCCCGTGGCCTGGGCGTGCTCCCGGGCGCGGTCGCGCCCGCCCAGGCCCAGCAGCACGGTGACGGAAAGCTTCAGGCCTGCGGCCTTGGCCTTGGCGGCCTGGCGCAGGTGCTCGTGCGCGTCGCCCCATTTGTGCATGTCGGACAAAACCTGGTCGTCGCCGGACTCCAGGCCCAGGTACAGGGTGCTCAGGCCCAGGGAGCGCAGCCGGGCCAGCTCGGCCTCGGTCTTGCGCGAAAGCGCCTTGGCGTTGGCATAGGAGCTGATGCGCGTGACCTGCGGCAGGCGCTCGCGGATGTCGCGCAGCAGGGACTCCAGCCGGTCCTGGGGCAGGATCAGGGCGTCACCATCGCACAAGAACAGACGGCGCAGGTCGGACAGGTGCTCCGCAGCATGGTCCAGGGCCGCGCGGATGGCCTGCGGCGGCCTGATGGCGAAGCGCTTGCCCTTGTACGCCGGGCAGAAGGCGCACTTGTTGTGCGAGCAGCCCAGCGTCACCTGGAGCAGGATGCTCTCGGCCTCGGCCGGGGGCCGGATCACCTGGCCTTGCAAGTCGTGTCCCAGAAGCGTCATGGGCGCGAGTCTGCCTTTGGCCGGGCCGGGCGTCAAGGCGCAGGAGAAACAATGGGCCAGAGGCGCCGCCCCTGGCTCCACGTTGTCATCGCGGCCCAAAGCGGGCATAACCCCAGGCATGGCGAAACAACGCGAGGAATTTGTCTGCACGGCCTGCGGGGCCAAGAGCCCGCGCTGGACAGGGCAGTGCCTGGGCTGCGGCGAGTGGAACACCGTGAAGGCCCAGGCCCCGGCAGGCGGCTTCAGCGCGCGGGGCACGCGCTCCCGGACCACGGGCCTGGCCGGGCCGGAGGCCCTGGAGGACCTGCGCGGGGAGACGGCCAAGGCGCGGACCACGGGCATCCCGGCCCTGGACGGGCTGCTGGGCTCCGGCTTGGTGCCGGGCGCGGCGCTTTTGCTCGGCGGGGAGCCCGGCGTGGGCAAGAGCACGCTCTTGCTGCAGCTGGCCGCGCTCCAGGCAAGTCTTGGCAATCGTGTCGTCTATATTTCAGGCGAGGAATCTTTGCCGCAGCTGCGCGGCCGGGCCGAGCGCCTGGGTCTGCTTGGTCCGGGGCTCATGGCCCTGGCCACCAACAACGCCGACGAGGCGCTGGCCGCCCTGGTCGATATGGGGAGCGCGCCCGGCTTGATCATCGCCGACAGCGTGCAGACCCTGGCCAGCCCACGCGCCGAGGGCATCCCCGGCAGCGTCTCCCAGGTGCGCACCGTCAGCGGCGAGTTGGTGGAGGCCGTCAAGCGCAGCCAGGCCACCCTGGTGCTGGTGGGCCACGTGACCAAGGACGGCCAGATCGCCGGGCCCAAGCTGCTCGAACACATGGTCGACACCGTGCTCTACCTGGAGGGCGACCGGCGCGACTACTCGCGCGTGTTGCGCGTGCTCAAAAACCGCTTCGGCCCGTCGGACGAGCTGCTGGTCTTTACGATGGAGGAGAAGGGCCTGGCCGTGGTGGACGACCCCTCGACCTTCTTTCTCGGCGCGCGCGACGCGTCGCTTTCCGGCGCGGCGGTCAGCGTGGCCATGGACGGCCGCAGGCCGTTTGCCGTGGAGATCCAGGCCCTGGCCACCAAAAGCTTTCTGTCCATCCCGCGCCGGGCGGCGCTGGGCTTTGACAACAACCGCCTGCACCTGCTTTTGGCCGTGCTGGAAAAGCGCCTGCGCCTGCCGCTGGGGCAAAGCGACATCTACGTGAAGCAGGGCGGCGGCCTGGCCCTGCGCGACCCCGGCCTGGACCTGGGCCTGGCCGCTGCGGTCCTGTCCTCGTTCTACGACGCCCCCCTGCCCGAGGGCGCGGCCTTCTGGGGCGAGCTGGACTTAAACGGCCACGTGCGGCCCGTGGCCAACCACGACACGCGGCTCAAGCAGTCCGCGCGCCTGGGCTACGGCCCGCTGTTGCACTCCGGCACCGTGAAGACCCTGGACGACCTGCGCCGGACCTTGTTCGGCAAGGGCCAGTCTTGATTCCCCAAACACAATCGACCACCAGGCCTTAAGGAGACACGTATGCTTCCCACCGCCTTTCTGTTCCCCGGCCAGGGCTCCCAGGAGCTCAACATGGGCCGCGACGTGGCCGAGGCGCAAAGCGCCGCCATGGACCTTTGGAAACTGGCCGAGAAATATTCCGGCATCAAGCTGCGCGAGATCTATTGGGGTGACGACGGCGCCACCCCGGCCCCGGAAATGAGCGACACCAGGGCCCTGCAGCCCGCGCTCACCGTGGTCAACGTGAGCCTGTGGCTGGCCGCCCGGCAGAGGGCCGAAACCATGCCGGTCATCGGCGCGGCGGGCCACAGCCTGGGCGAGTTCGCGGCCCTGGCCGCCGCAGGCGTGCTCAGCGTGGAGGACGTGGTCAAGGCCGTCACCGAGCGCGGCAAGCTCATGGCTAGCGCTGGCCCCCCTTCGGGGTCGTCCGGCCACGGCATGGCCGCCGTGGTCAAGCTGCCGCTGGAGGTCGTGGAGGGCATTGTCGATAAAGCTGCGAAGCAGACCGGCGCGTTTCTGCGCATCGCCAACCACAATTCCCCGGCCCAGTATGTGCTCAGCGGCGAAAAGCCCGCCCTGGACCTGGCCGCCAGCCTGGTGAAAGAGGCCAAGGGCCGCGCCGTGCCACTGGCGGTCAGCGGCGCGTTCCACAGCCCGCTCATGAGCGAGCCAGCCAACGTCTTCGCCACCATCCTGTCGGGCCTGCGCTGGCAGCCAGCAAAGTTCCCGGTGTGCATGAACGTCACCGGCCTGCCCGAGCGCGACCCCGGCATTTTGCAGGCCCTGCTCACGGCGCAGATGACCTCCTCGGTGTTCTGGACCACCACCATGCAGTCGCTGTACGCCGCTGGCGCGCGCCGCTTCATCGAGCTCGGGCCCAAGAGCGTGCTGACCAAGCTCGTGGGCCAGAACCTGGAGGGCGCCAATGGTGATGTCAACGACGCCATCGCCCAGAGCGCCGGGAGCCTGGACGCGGTGCTGGATCTGTAGACCAGTAGGCCTGTAGACCGGCAACGGACGCGCAACGCGCACACCCGCAGAACGGGGCCGGGAGATTTTCCTGGCCCCGCTTTTTTTGTGCGGCAACAGCCCGCAACGCCGGACTATTCTGGCAATGTAAGGTACACCGCTCGCCCAGATCGCACCCCCCATCCCCTTCCAAAACGTTTGTGGGGTGAGCCAAAGCCGCCTCAAAGGGAATCCCTCGTGCCTCCCCAAAGCCGAAGGGGCTGTTTCAGGTTCCTCCTGAAACAGCCCCTTCGGCGTACAATGGGGGTTCGGGGGCCGCTGCCCCCGACCGCCGGAGGCCCCTCCCCTCTCTCCTCCCCTCCCGCC
>Ga0209697_10001486_pt1 | contig 36064 bp, 57 predicted proteins | sample AliMusrvi5mmetaG_FD_184115 | JGI IMG/M metagenome (GOLD analysis project Ga0209697, IMG submission 184115) | Freshwater lake bacterial and archeal communities from Alinen Mustajarvi, Finland, to study Microbial Dark Matter (Phase II) - Alinen... | ecosystem: Environmental > Aquatic > Freshwater... | reverse complement strand
ATCTTGGTATTGGTGCGGCAAATGCTACAGCCGCTAGTCAAATTGCACAAGGCAATATTTATGGTGGAGTGGCTAATACAGCAGGAAATATGCTTGGTTATAGTGCTTTAAATAGCATGAATCAAACAAATCCAAATTTAGGGGGTGGTGCTGCTTATGGTCAAAGTAGTGCAATTCAAGGACAAAATGCTATGTTACAAGATACAGGGGCAGGAACAACTACCAATAGCTTTGGTCAAACCATTAATAACAATTTGGCACTTGGTTAAGGACTAATATGGCAATCGGCACAAGCGGTGTTTCAGTACCATCAATGGGTCAAACTATTGATACAAGCATTTATGGCAATAAAGAAGCCCCTAAAGGAATGAGTTTAAGCGACATAGTTGATCTTAGTCGTAGCTCTACTGCATTGCAAAAAGAAAAGGCTTTATTAGAACCACAAATTCGTGCAGGTAAAGCGGCAGCAGAAACAGCAGAAACTCAAGCAAGCAAATCTAAATTAGGTTTAGCTACAGATTTTGCTGACAAAATGCGTCAAAATCAAATTTCATTAATTAATGATCCTTTAATTGTTCAAGCAGAGCAAGACCCACAATTTGCAGCAGCAAATAAAGACAAAATTGCTAAATTAGTTGAAAGACAAGCTAAAGCCGCTACAGAAATGGGGTTAGACCCAACAAAAGCAGCAGAACTTAATGCCCCTTATCTTGAAGCGGTAAATCAAACAAATGGTCAAGGATTAAGACAATTTCTTAAAACTCGTATGCTTGCTGGTTTAGATACACAAGCACAAACAGCATTACAACCTGGGCAACTTTTTGGAGCAGCACCACAAGCACCAGCAGCACCTCAAGCTAATCCAAATGCAGAACCATTTAGCCAGCCTGAGAAACTTAGTTATCCTGTTCCGCAAGCTGGTCAACCTAGAGCGCAATTGCCTAGTGAAGAACCTGATCGTCAATATGGTGAAAAAGTTAGAACAGAGCTTACAAATACTCAACGCACTTTTGCATCAAGCAAACAAAACTACGATAAATTAATAGGTCAAGCTGAAATGCTTGCTGAAAATACTTTTTTTGGTGGCCCTGCTGGTACTGCCGAGCGTACATTAAAAGCTAAAATTGGTACTCCTGAATATCAACAACTTTCCAAAGATTTGGCTAAAGCCCAAATTGCAGACATTCAATCAAGCGGTGGTACTGTTGAAGGTGTTGCAGGGCAACAATTACTTGCCCATGCAAATGGCTCTGTAGTTTATGATCCTAAAGTATTAATTGACGTTGCAAGACGTAATGCCGCAAATCTTGAAAATAAAAATATGCAAGCAAATGGCGTAAGAGAATTTACCCAAAAATTTGGTGATGCTAACGTTAAACATTTTATGTCTATGTGGAATAAAAATGCTAATGATAATTCTGTATTTGAAATGAAATATATGTTTGATCGTGCTAAAACACCACAAGAAGGTGCTGCTCAAGTTGCTAAATATATTAAAGAATCTGGTTTAACACCAGAAAAACGTAAAGAATTAGCTACTAAATATTTGAATTTACAGAAGTTAGAAACTACAGGAACTTTATAATGGCTGATGCCTTATACAATGCAATTCTTGGGGAAGAAACGCCAAAAGCCGTATCTTCTAGCTCTGCTGGTGGCGGTGTTATTACCGATCAAATTCTTGATAGTTTAAAAAGAGTTGAAAGTGGTAAAGATAAATATGCTTTAAATAAAGAATCTAAAGCTATGGGTTCTTATCAATTTATACCTGAAACTGTACAAATGCTTCATAAACAAGGAATTGAATTTAATCCTTTTAATGAAAAAGAATCAAGGCAAGCAGCAAAAACATATCTCGAACAATTGGTTAAACAAAAAGGTAGCGTTGAAGGTGCATTGGCAGCGTATGGTGGGCATATTACAAAAGACCCAACTGCTTATGTAAGTAATGTAATGGGTGGAGCAAAAAAAGAACCCCCAGCATCAAACGATGCTTTGTACAACGCTATTTTAGGTGGTGAATCAACCACTCAACCAACTGTTCAACCTTCTGCAAAAACAGAAGAAGTTAAAAAGCCTTTATCGTTTATGGATAAATTTGCTCAAACAATGGGCAAAGCAAAAGAAACAAATGAACCTTTAGTTGGTCTTGGTGAAGCAATAACATCAAATATTGTTAATCCATTAACTCAATTAGCTGGAAATGTAAAAGGTATTGTTCAAAGCGTACCAGAAGCTATTAAAACTGGTCAAGCACCAGCACCAATTGGTGAAAAAATTGCTAGTGAATTTGCTGCAAAACATACTTATGAGCCTAAAACTGAAACAGGTAAAGCAATTAATGAATTTATTAGCGCAATACCTGAAAAAATAACTGGATCACATATGGGTGTTGGCCCATTGCCAGAAACAATGGGAATTCTTGCTACACCTAAAGAAGCTATTAACGTAAAAGGTGCAAAAGCAGAAATTGGAAAGCAATTTGAAAAGCGTTTTCCTAAAATTGAAGAAGCTATTGTTTCTGAGAAACCACAAGCTACTCTTGCTGGTGTTGGGGCTGCTAAATCTGAAATGAACCCTTATGGCGTTCTTACAGGTGAAGAAAAAGCAAGAGGCGAATACCCAGTTGTCAAACTTTCTAAAACTCCTAAAGATGTTGCACCAACAGAACAATCTACTAGAGCTAAAATTGCAAATGAAATTCTTGGGCCTGAATCAAGTGTTCGTGAAGGCGTTTTGACTGCCAATGAAGATACATTGCGTAATGAACACGCTTTAGCTAAATCTACTAATGGCGGAAGATCAGGTGAAATTCTTAAAGAGCAAATTGCTAATGAGCAAAATGCACTTTCAGAATATGCTAAAAAGCGCATAGAAAACACAGGCGCAGATCAACATTTACAAAATGATTATGAGCGTGGCGAAAGATTAAGTAATGCTTTTGTTGGAGATGAAGGTGCTACTGGATTTATTAAAAAAGCTAAAGATGCTATTTATCAAGATGCTAGAACTACTGTTGGCGATAAACCAATCCCTTCTGGTCATGTTGAAAGTTTATTTGAAAACCCACAATTTAAAGCTGGTGCTGGTTTAAAAGGTAACGAAGGTGTTTTAAGTAGCGCACAAAGTCTTATTAAACTTGCTAAAGAAACAGGTTTTGAAGATGAATTTGGCAATAAATTTGCACCAAATACTGTAGGTGCTTGGGATGCAGTCAAAAAATCTTTAAATAGTAATTGGACTCCTGACAATGCTGCAATGATTCGCAAAATCAATCAAGCTATTGATAAAGACATTGCAAGTGCTGGTGGTGGTGATTTACTTAAAAAGGCTGATGCTTTACATCAAGCTGAAAAAGAATTATTTGCATCAAAAGGTATTAAAAAGATATTTGGCGAAATTGATTCAAATGGCGTTCAAACTGCTACTCCTTATGAAAAGATACCAACTACTTTAAATAGTATGCCTGTTGATGAATGGAAACATATTTACAATACTGCCGATAAATTTTCAAAAGAATTTATTGAAGTTAAAGGTCAGCAATTAAAGATTCCACCAGAATTAAGACAAGCAGCACAATCGGCAAAAGATGAAATGGCTGGTTCTATTGCTAGAGAAGTTTATCAAGCTGGAGCTAATAAAGTTGGAGTTTGGAATCAAAATTCAGCAAATAGCGTACTTAATGCTAGAGCAGAAAAAATTAAACACGCTTTTAGTCCAGAAGAACAAAAGGCTTTTCATACTTTAAATTATGGCGGTCATATTATGCCTGGCGTTCATCCTTATGAAGGTGCTGGATTACAAGCAGAACGTGTAGGAAAATTAACTAATAGGCTTCCTGGCATTGGTCGTGAAGTAGGAGCATTTACTGGTATTCCATTTGCGGCTACATTAGGCGAAAAAATTGGAGAAAAAAGTAAAACTGTTTTAATTAATAGAAAATTAGCACAAGAAGCTAGTATTTTAGAAAAGAAAATGAAAGAAAATGCCAAAAAAGGCACTTCACTTAAAGATATAGGAAAAAAATAATGGCAACAGTAAATCTATCACCAGTAGGTAATGGAACTACGTTTTTTGGTTCTACTGGACTACCTTTAAGTGGTGGTCTAATCTACACTTACCAAGCTGGCTCATCTACGCCATTAGCTACCTATAGTGACAATGGTGGCTCAATTCCTAATACAAATCCTATTGTTTTAAATTCAGCAGGGCAAACCCCTAGTGAAGTTTGGATGATTGCTGGCTATTCGTACAAAATGCAAATTCAAACGTCTGCTGGCGTTATTGTTCAAACATTAGATAATTTATATGGTATTCCTACATCATCAGGCGGTGGTGGCGGTACTTCAGTTCCTACAGGTTGTATTTTAATTTGGTCAGGTTCAGCAGGCTCAATTCCTAGTGGATTTCAACTTTGCGATGGCACAAACGGAACTCCTGATTTACGCAATTCATTTGTATTAGGTGCAGGAAACAGTTATGTAGTAGGTCAAACAGGTGGTTCAGCAGATGCAGTTTTAGCAAGCCATACCCATACAGCTACAGTTACAGACCCAGGACATTTACATACTTATCAAACTTTGGGCAGTTCAGGCACAAGTTATCAAGGTGGTTCAGGTGGTTTAATATCAGGAAATACAGGTTCAGCAGTAACAGGAATTTCTGTAACTAACGCTGCATCAGGTGTTAGCCCTACAGGTGGTAATTTGCCACCTTATTACGCACTTTGCTACATTTATAAGACTTAATATGATTGACCTTGATCCAATTAAAATTGGGGTAATGTGGCAAAAAGTTGAAGCTATGGAAAAAGAAGTAGCTGAAATGCGTACTGATATTAAAGAGCTACTAGCTATGGCAAATAAAGGTCGTGGTGGCTTTTGGGTTGGCATGATGGTTGTATCAGGCATTAGTTCTTTTGTAGGCTTTGTAGCTCATTATTTCAGCGCAAAATGAACCATGTCAGACCCATTCTTGGTATCTAACTTGGGGATATAAATGAACATATTTACTCATATTCTTACAGGCAAAGATAACCAGACCCATGACATTGCTAAATGGGCATGGATGCTTGGATTCTTGCTTGTAGGGTTTTCTGCTATATATTTAATTTATACAGGCAAAGAAATCAGTCTTACTGAACTAGCTGGTGCTTTAGGCATCGTATCAGGTTCAGGTGCAGCTTCAGTAGCAGGTAAACACATGGCAGGTGCAGAGCCTGATCCACAATGAATTTTATTCTTTCTCTTTTAGGCGGTTCAAGTGTCCAAATTTACATATATTTGGCTGTTTTATTCGCTGGTTTTAGTGGCGGCTTTTATGTGGAACATTTGCGCTTTGTTGATTTCCAAGATGGAATCAAGATCGTTGCAGAAAAACAGATTGCTGAAAATAAAGCAAAAGAGAAAGAACAAGAATTAATAAATAGAGGAGTAACAGATGCGTACAACGCTAATCTTAGTAATGTTCACAATTTTTATAACAGGATGCTCGACACCAATAGCGGTGCAATGTCCACCAATGGCACAGCCGCCATCACAATTAATGGCGAAACCCATAACCTTTTACTTGTTGCCGAGCAATGTGCCGACACGACAACCCAATTAATAGCCCTTCAAGGCTGGATTAACCAACAGGCAGGATTAGATGCAAAATAACTTTGATAAATGCCTTGATTTAGTTCTTAAATCAGAAGGTGGCTATGTTAATAATAGCCAAGACCCAGGTGGAGTTACTAATTTAGGAGTAACTCAAAGAGTTCTTGAAGAATGGTTAGGCCATCCTGTAGATGACAAGATTATGCGTAATCTTACAGTTGATCAAGTATCAGGACTTTATAAGGCTAAGTATTGGATGGCTTGCTACGCACCACAACTGCCTATAGGCGTTGATTATTGCTTATTTGATGCAGCAGTCAATATGGGGCCTGGAAGGGCTGTAAAGCTCTTACAAGAAGCCATACAATGTATGCCTGATGGCACTATTGGCCCAAGAACTATGCAACTTTTAGATCAAAAAAAGCCAGAAGATATTGTAGATGCGTTTAGTCAGCGTAAAATTAACTTTTATGAAGGCCTTAAAACATTCCCTGTATTTGGAAAGGGTTGGCTCAAACGAGTTGAAGATGTAAAATTTAACGCATTAAATATGATTGGAGAAGCAAATGGCATTTGAAATTAAAGAACATAAGCAAAAAGCAACTAAAACAGGTCATTATGTTAAAGACTCTGAGCATCGCACAGAAGATCGTGTAGACCGCTTAGAAAAGAAGCTAGACAAACATATTGCTTTGCCTATGGAGAAAGCTCACCATCCACATCAAGCAAGCCAAAAAGAAGCTCCTTTGCCTAATATGAGGAAGTATTAAAATAGGTCTGTTAATTCAGCTATTTTAAATAATTTGATGGGGCAGTCGTAAAATAACTCCCCTTTAGCAACATATTTGTTAGGAACTTCAATTAATGGGCAATTCTCTAAAGAGCTTACTTTTGCCCAATAAGCACGATGTAAGTCGTGAGTTAAAGCAAAAAATAGAACAGGCAGATTGCCTAGAGTTAGCTTGTCTTTACGTTGCGCTTTGTGAATACTACCAAATTGATCAAAACCTTCTTGACGAACTTCTACCTCAAGCGCACCAACTGGAACACCTGATCGACAAACGATTAGGTCAACTCCATACTTATTAGGGTTATCTTTACACTCTACACCCCATTTCATCTGTACCCAATCGGATACAGCTTCTCGTGCTGGTGCATCGTATGTTTCATGTAACGCTAAATCAAAAGGCTTATAAGCTGACATAACGCCAAAAGCCGTATCCAAATACACCCACAAACAATAAAGCCCCTAGAAAGCCCCATAAAAGGTCGTATTCGGGTTCTTCTGGTCTTTGTATGGCAATAGCATACTCCGCATCTTTTAACGCTTCTGAGAGCGTTCTAGGCGTTGGTCGGCTAAATCTTAAAGTAAAGTTCTCGTAGCTCATTTCTCTTGTGCCTCTTTTTCTAATTGATGTACTTTGCTCATTGCCTGTGTTGCCAAGTTGTGCATATCTTTGTACTTGCGTTTCCATTCTTCTATTTCGGATTGTTGCTGGCGTAGCATGGTGGCGGCTTGGTCTAATTGGTCAGCAAGTCTATCGTTAGCACCTTCTGTTACGCTTTTACGGCTTGTTGCTTTTCTGCGAATTGACGCACGAATTTCCATGGCATCAGCTATTTCATTTGCGTTCATGTTTTTTATTGTCCATGTCCATGTTTAACAATGCAACCATGCTTTTATCTAAACGCTCAGAAATATTGACACAAACGTCTTTACAAAGCCAAAGAGTGCCACTTTCTGTATTTTCTGTAAGTTTTTCTGCAACTAACTCTAAAACATTGCCTAAACAACTTATTTGATTAGCGATTTTTTCAAGCTCGCCAGCTTCATCCCATAAACTCATTTTTGATCCCTTGCTGGAGTTGTCCAAAGCTGCTCAATATGTTCTGTAGCACCCATTTTTACAAGCTCATTTTTATAGAAGTGTCGTGCAACGTAATCTGCTCGTATAAACTTACTTTCTTTACGTTTACTAGGGCCTACAAACACACCAGGTAACTCATAATGAGGTATATACATTACATTGCCTAACTTATAGCATTTGTAATTAGCCCTATCAGGCACATCAAATTCAGTATCCAAAACCATAATTTCTTCCTTCTTGAGCGTTGTATTCATATCCAAAAGCATAGAACAATGGCGAATTAGCAATCATTATTAGATTACGTTTTGCTTCTAAAGTTTTACCCCTGCGTTCTAGTAATAAAGTAATCTGCGCTCTATTTTTGAACATTTCCCTATTTTTAAGGGTTTCCATCATTCGTATGGAAAAAACAGATTTATCAATCATATTACATACCCTGTCCGTAAATAATTAACACCAAAAATAACGATTGCAATAACCAGACCCATAAGACCACCTAATGCTAATTCTATTAAAGTTGCTCTCATATTTCCCCCAAAATTAAAAAAGTCAGGTCAAAGTCTTTTTAGTCTGAAATCTCTAAGAGCCATAGAGCTGAATAGTGTCGTTGACCTGATGTATGTAATTTATTACAGATTTTCAAGAAAAATCTTGATCTTGGTCAATATTCTTAAAAATAATTTGAGTGTTGTATTTTTACAACAGGGTGGGGCTGACACCTCACGGAAGGATTTTTGGCGGGGGATCACCAATGCCAGCCCCATAAATTCTATAATCCCGATTTTAACTGAAAAAAGCGCAATAAGTGGAAAAAGCACTTTAATCCCTTTTGCAACTCATCTTCTGGAATTTCGCATAACTTCACTTCATTGGTCAAGCCGTTTATAAACATAATTCCGCATCGAGCGTGTTCTAAACCAAGCATTTCACGGTATGCCGCCATTTGCATGATATGCTCGTCATAGGGTACGACTTTATCCAAAGGGACTTCTTTAGTCTTAAAATCTACAACCACCCCTGGCACACCCTTAATCTTGTCTGCTTTGGCGTGTAAATCGACTTTTCCACCAAATCCTAGCTCATGGCTACCAGACTGTTCAGGAAGCCACGCCCTAGCCCCATAAGCGGCTTGTAAGGCGTTTTCTACGTTACGGCAATAGGTAGGTACTGATTCCAGCAAAATGCCGTCAAAGAAGCTCTCAATAATGTTGTGAATGGCAGTTCCTCTTGCTGCAGCATCTTTTCCTTGTGCTTTGCTATCGTTTAATACCCTACTAAGCCAATCAGACTCTTTTTCGCCTTCTAAGCGAGGTAATGTAAGTGCAGCGAGGATGGCCTGTTCTTGAAGCCATCTGTTAAGTCCTGGCTTTGCAACTGCTCCGATGACTGTGGTAACGCTGGGCAATAAACCGAGTTTTTTAGCATCTCGTAAGGTTGTGTTCCTTTGTTTTCCATTCGCACCAATGATTTCATAGGCTGGATTGCCATTCTTGTCATACCAATGGCCCGACTCACTTTGGCTGTCCTTTATTAGCACTTTTTCTTCCCCTTTTTGGTTTTACTTCATCCGTGTTGATGTCATATACAAATTCTAAAGGTGCATCTGGAACTATTGTTGCTTCATATTTTGCTGGGATTTCTTGACCACACCAATCTGATGGCGATTTATTAACCACAACAGGATTGAGCTTACAAGCACCAAGCATATCATTTTGCATAAATACATAAAATTTACAGTTTTTGCAGGCCATTAAATGCCTTTAGAGTAGTTAGTAATTCTCATGCTATCTTCTTGAAATACGCATAAGTCTGCTGCAACAAGCAGAACCGCCTTAATGACTGATGCTAAATCTTCCGGTCTAAAACTAATGAGTTGTTGTTCTTCATCAACATTGACCCCCATCCATACTTTTTCCGTGTATTTAGTTTCAATAATGTCTTTAATTTGGTTCTGCATAATGTTCTCCTTTAAAACGGAACTTCATCGAGATTGGTTATCTCATCCGATCCAGCAGCTTTAAATCCCATAGGCAGTTTTTCTTTGCCAATTGAAATGCTAAAAAACTTACCCTTTTTGCCTTCTTTAACCCAACCAGAAAGCCACATTTCTTTACCAGCCACCATAATTGTGCCTGTATAGTCAGGATGCGAATCACTTTGCTTACGATCATTTTTGAATAGACTCCCTGAGCCTTCTTTAGGTATATATGCCATGTTGTTTCCTTTATAAAATATCTTTGGCTATGGTTTTCATTGCTGAACTAGATTTGTTTACTACTGCTGCGTTTGCATCATCGTCAGCCTGTACTACTCCTACTACTGCTGCTAATGCGTATCTACGCATATAAGTTAACGCAGACCCTGCGCCCTGAGCATCTACCTTTGACATGGGCAAAGACATTTGTTGGCTTATCCATTCGCCAGAGCTATGAGCAAGAATTGTTGTTAATGACATTTCAGCAATAACTGTTTCTCTTTCATTAGCTACTACTGTATTTACAATAGTTTCTCCAGGAAGCTGGATAACACTAAGGCCGTTTGCAGCCAAAAGATCACGGCAAGCATCCCACACAGACTCAAGATCAGCGTACTTAGACTTGAAAAACGGATTTGCTGAATCTTTTTTAGCATGGCTTAATTTCCCCTGAACAATTGACAAAGCGGTGGCTAATTTAGCGATTGACTCTGAATGGTTCATAATTGACCCCCAAAGATTTTGCCAAAGTCATTGATAACATCACGCAATACAGGATTAACTTGTGCGTTGCGTGGTTTTCCACAGGCTTGGCGTATGCAATCAACTTGCGCTTGTGACATAAATTCGTTACTGAATTCCATATCATCTAAAGCCTTTTCTAAAAATTCTTCATGCTCTAACATCAGTTGGTGTAATTCACCCATTTCGTTCCCCCGAAATACATAGCGAAATTGCTATAAGATTGATTGTAAGCATATTTACAAAGTTGTCAACAAGTATTTTAAAATAAGGTTTTATGGTGTAAGATTCATGACATGACATTAAAACTATCAGATTCAGCAATAATTGATTTGCTGGGTGGTACTACAAAAGTTGCTAAATTGGTAGGTGTTTCACCAAATGCTGTATCAATGTGGCGAAAAAACAACATACCATCATCGCAATTTGCATTTTTAGGCGCAACTCTTGAAAAAGAGTCGCATGGTTTAATCACTCGCAAGGATATATTTCCTAAGTCCTGGCACATTATTTGGCCCGAACTACAATGAACAGAGAAGAAATGTTACTTAAAATGCTTGCAAGAGCAGATGAAGAAATTAAACAATTGCAATACAAAACCGAGTTTTTAACTAAAGAGCTTACTCAACTTAGAGAACGATTAAACTATATGGATCATCAAGTCTATGGGGGATCAACAAAATGAAGATAAGCGTAAAAATCATTAAGGAAAACGAAGATGGATCAGCCAACGCTCAGGTTGACTTTGACAAAGAAGGGCTTGAAACCCTTGTCCAATGGGGTCTTGTTGGTATTCTTACCAAAGCAATTGATGAGTACCGAATTACACCCGAAGAAGATGGCTCTCCTACTATTGCAAGGGCTAAAGCAGTTGCCCAAAAAAGAACTAAAAAACAGAAATAAGTAGTAAAATCTATGGACAGGCTAGGGAAAAGCTCATTACTTGACCCAAAAAGGAACTTAGTCACTTCTCTGCCAAGTCCACCCTATTTTGACTACCTTTGACAAGGAATTGTATGCAAAAAGCAGATATATGGATGCCCCTTTATATTGGGGACTATCTAGCAGATACAGCTAGACTTACCACCGAACAGCACGGAGCATATTTATTGCTTCTTATGGATTATTGGCGATCTGGTCGATTGCCAGACAATGATCAAGTTTTAGCTCAGATTTCTAAATTATCGCCTGATGCTTGGGGCAATGCTAAAGCAATGATTAAGCAATTTTTTAGCATTTCAGATGGTTATTGGATTCACGCTAGAGTTGAAAAAGAATTAAACTTTGCAATGCAAAATAAAGCCAAAATGCACGATAGGGCTTTAAAAGGCGCACAAGCTAGATGGGATAAACAAGAAAATGATGCTACAAGCAATGCACAAGCAATGCTTAAGCAATGCCCATCACCTTCACCATCACCTTTACCTTTAACAACAACTAATAAAAACATAGCACCACCTAAAGGTGTTGATGTGTCTTTATGGAATGATTATTTAAAAGTCCGTAAAGCTGCCAAAAAGCCTCTTACAGACACGGCTTTGAAAGGTTTGATACGAGAGGCTGAAAAGGCTAAAATAACTCTCTCAGATGCCCTGCAAACTTGTTGTGAGCGAAGCTGGGTAGGATTTAAAGCAGAATGGGTAAAAGAAGAAGTTACTAGACACAAACAACTTCCGTTAGTAACAAATGAGCAAATTGAAGAAGCATATAAAATTGAGTGCGGTAAAGACCCAAAATTAGCTCGTTTTGGAAGCTACTACGAAATGAAGGATTATGTCATCAAACAAAGGGAACTGCGATCTAGAGCATAAGCATAAATGCGCTGTAAGGTATTTATGCGCTTTACGGCATAAAAAAGGTTTAAATTGGTTTAGGGAATACATCAGCAAATCACCAAATATTCACCATTTGCTTAATGACTTTATAGACCAATACGCTAAAGGAAATAGGGGAACAGGATGGAAATAGAAAAAATTATTGTTGGGGCAACAGGGATTGGGTATTTAATCACCGGAGTTTTACAGTTTCAAAAAGGGGCTACAGCTAATTCTGTTATTTGGATTGGCTATGCTATTGGACAAACTGGTCTTTGGTTAAACCTAAAATGAATTATTTAAGCGTATGTTCTGGCATTGAAGCTGCCACAGTTGCATGGCATCACATGGGTTGGAAACCAGTAGGATTTAGTGAAATTGAGAAGTTTCCTAGCCAGGTTCTTGCCCACCACTATCCACAAGTCACCAACTTTGGTGATATGACTAAATATAAAGAATGGAAATTAGATGACTCAATCGGACTTTTGGTCGGAGGAACTCCCTGCCAATCATTTAGCGTTGCAGGCTTACGCAAAGGACTTGAAGACCCAAGAGGTAACCTCGCTCTTACCTATGTTGGAATTCTTGATAAATTTAGACCCAAGTGGTGCATTTGGGAAAATGTGCCAGGTGTCCTCAGTAGTGGTGGAGGACGGGACTTTGGTGCCTTCCTCGGGGCGTTGGCTGAACTCGGGTATGGGTTCGCATATAGGGTGCTTGACGCTCAAAACTTCGGAGTCGCACAAAGACGCAGACGAGTGTTTGTTGTCGGATGTCTTGGAAACTGGGAATCTGCCGCAAAAGTATTATTTGAGTCCGAAAGCCTGTCAGGGAATATTGCGACGGCTAAAAAATATGAAAAAGAAAATACCAATTCAAATGGAAAAAGCTCTAATCAATGGTGCTTTGATAAATGCCCAACAATAACTTCATCAGCTTCAGGATTTAGCAGACCAGGAAATGTTGCTACAGAACCAGATACTTACATAGCGGTTGATACATACAATGGAACAATACAAGGTGATGTTGCCGCAACCATGACTGCTGATATGGCTGGCCCTACGCATAGTGGCCCTAAAGTTATGCAAAACATGGCAGTTCGCAGACTTACTCCAGTTGAATGTGAAAGATTACAAGGATTTTCAGATAACTACACAAACATTCCCAAAGCGGCAGACGGAAACAGATACAAAGCATTAGGCAATTCTATGGCTGTGCCTGTAATGCGCTGGATTGGAAAAAGGATTAACAATTATGAAAGAATTTAACCCATACAACGCTTATGATATTTACGAAAAATACAAAGCGGATTATTCAAAAGCTAAAGGTTATTTAGCTGGGCTTGGCGAAAAAAAGAAAATGATTGTTGCCATTATGATGAAAAAATCTAATGAATCTTCTTTAGGCGCACAAGAACGTGAGGCTTATGCTTCAGCAGAATTTGAAAAATATTGCAATGATATTGATGCAGCAACAGCAAAAGAAGCATTGTTAAAATTAGAACTTACCCAAGCTCAAATGGAATTTGAAGCCTGGCGATCTGAACAAGCCACAAACCGAAACATAGAAAGAATAACAAGATGACAGATTACGCAGACTCATTACTTAAATTAAACAGACTTACCAAATCTTTTCTTAATGCAGTATTAAAAAATCGCAAAACAGAAGCGTATTTAATTGCTTGTTCTATTACTGAAACAGCACAAGAGCTAGAAGATTGGGCTAGTCACAATAGTGTCCACTAAAAATGAGAAAATCGCTTTTGATAAAATTGCCCGACTCGGATGTATTCTGTGTCGTTCCGCCTTTGGGGTGCAAGACAGTCCAGCCGAGCTTCATCACTACAGGCGGTTTGGTCAGCCGAGGTCTGCATCCGATATCCTTCCGTTATGCCCAGAACACCATCGTGGAAATACCGGTGTTCACGGATTAGGTAGGAAAGGTTTTGAAGCTAAATGGGGTGTTACCCAGGATACGTTATTGGAGAAAGTCCACGAATTGCTAAATGACTGATGAAGAAATTGAAAACGCTTGGTATTCTTTAGGATTACGAGGAGTAGCAAGTGCTAATGAATGGAATACACGCTATAGATTTGCTAGAGAAATAGAAAAATTAGTAAATAAAAACAATAGTGCTATAATGGTCAAAACCCCTAAAGGTCAGCAAACCAATAGGGGCTTCTAATCAAATCAATGGAAAGATTGACATGACTGCACAAATTTTAACTCAAGATTATTTGCATATTTTGTTTAAATACAAGAATGGAGAATTGTTTTGGAAAATAAAACCAGCTAGACCAGTAATGATTGGCGATATGGCTGGTTGTCAAGATACAAATGGTTATAAAAAAGTAAAAATTAATGGAAAAATGCACGGCAATCATAGGATTATTTTTGCCATGCACAATGGATACTTTCCAAAACAAATAGACCACATAGACCGCAATCCAAAAAACAACAAAATTGAAAATTTGCGTGATGCCACACACGCTGAAAATCAATGGAATACAACAAAAAACGCAAAAAACACAAGTGGTTACAAAAATGTATTATGGAGAAAAGATAAAAAAAAATGGACTTGTCGTTTTAAAGTAAATGGAAAACATATAATGCGTGGTTCTTTTAATACGGCAGAAGAAGCAAATGTTTACGCTGAAAAGCTAAGAGAAGAATTGCACGGAGAATATAAAATCACAACTCGAGAGGATCAAACCCCAATTCTTTCCCAATTTGGTGCGCCCTGCGCCTAAATGTAGCATCATGCTTTAACCAAGCATCCGTTATAGTGCCAGATCGACTCATGTGGATCATTTCATGCGCTACAGTTTTAATGACTGTTTCCATAAACCCACATCTAGCCGCAGAAATGGTAATCGTATGCTCATGCTTTTCCCCTTCATCGTACATATAAGTACCCATTGTTTCAGGATCATAGTCAACTATGAATTTAACTTCTTCTGGCAATGGAAGTTTCCATTTTGAAAATGGTTCGCAACAATACAAAGTTGCATACATATTTTGTAAGATTATTGGAGTAAGTTTCATGCCATCATGCTTTCATACTGCATGAATTTTGCCACGAAACTCTATTTCATCTTCTGCCCAAACCCTAAATGTTTCAGGTTGTAATAACTTAGAACGCTCAAATGTCAACATTACAAAACCACTATTCCAATCTTTAGGAGTGTCCTCTGTGTAATTAAACTGTGGGCCATTAGGATCGGCTAAAGTGCCTGTTTGAACGCCATATCGAGTTCCGTTGTAATCGTTGTAAGGTATGCTTGATAAAACGTGCGTATGGCCTGTAACCATGCTTACGCCAGCATTAACGGCATTGTTTCTGCCGCCTGTCCAGCCACCTTTCCAACGATGTTTAATAATGACATCTTCATTGATCCATACTGACCAACATGGTTGCCAACGTGGAAAATACTCTTTTAAGCTCGTTCCTGGCACACCTTCAAAAGCAGGTAAAAAATTAACCACGTTAGAAGTAAATCGCATATCGTGATTACCTAAAGGCCAATACATTTTTGCACCTTTTGCCACGTTTTCAATTTCACCTAAGTAATACTGACAGGCTTCAAGTTCTTCTTTAACACTTGGTAGCTTATCAAAGTCCATACGAGGATGCCGACTAATGCCAGCACCATCAAAGGCATCGCCATTACAAATAATAGCAGTCGGCTTAAATTCCTTAATAGATTCCAAAAGAGCTTTAAAAGCAGTAGTAGTAATGTTAGGCCAAAAATGAGCATCACTAAAAACCATAACCCTGCCTTTTTCAAGATCAAATCCCCTTCTTGTATGTCCTTCAGTTTGTTCTATTTTTTTTACAATTTTTATTCTTTGGTCATTAAATGAAGGCAATTCAATGCCAAGTCTTGTTTCTATTGACCTTCTGCGGTTATAGACTGATCTAACGTCAATTTTGTGTATTTCTGCAAACTTTTGAGGACTGCCAATTTTTTTCCATTCGGCAATCCATTCTTCATCTGACAAATGATAACCAGCCATATAAACCCCTTTTGGTGTAAAGTAAACAAATACTAACCCATAATTATATATAATCAATGACTTATGCTAAAAGAGTTGACTCAAATCATTCACTTGTCGTTAAAACGCTACGAGAGCTTGGTTGTTCTGTATTTGATACGTCTAGGATTGCTGGGGGTTTTCCCGATCTCGTGGTTGGAAAGAATCAGAAAACGGCTCTTGTTGAAGTAAAGCGAGATGAAAAGGCTAAGTTCACTCCATATCAAAATACCTTTATGCAAAACTGGAAAGGTTCAACTGTAGTTAGAATCCACGACATTGAAGGCGCAATAAATCTCGTAAAAATACTTGAAAAGTAGTAAAATAGTATTATTATTCGTAGTGTATTAACCCCATCTAAAGGAAAAATCATGGGAATCATGGATTACAAAGCAACTAAAGGTGCAACTGGCGAAAAAGAGCCAAAAGGCGCAACTTCTTCTGATCGTTCAGGCGAGCGTAAAGCTAAGTCTATGCGTGGTGGTGTTGCAATGGGCAAAGAAGATGCTATCGGCTCTGACAAAGAGTTCAATACAGGTCGTACTGAAGGCATCTGCTACGAGCATAAAAAAGACGGCTACCGCTAAAAAGCTACAGCTCATAGGGAACGGTAATTCCCTACAAGCTGTATAACCACAACAATAAGGTAATATTGATATGGCTGAAGTAAATTTTACAACATTTAAACCTCTGGGGGACAAGATTATAGTTCGCCCAGATGTTCGTGTTTTAAGCGCTGTGATCTATGTAGATAACAAAGAAGCTCAGAACATGGGAACAGTAGTGGCAGTAGGCCCTGGTAAAAAGCTAACTGCCGAGCGTAGAGAAGCAATGCCAATAGAAGTAGGTGCAAGAATCCGCTTTGGAACTATGAATGATGACCCTAAAGAGGAATATCTTAAATTCACGCCAATCGTTCACGAAGGTGAAAAATGTTTAATTCTTTCATGGCAAGATGTTTGCTGGGTAGAATAGGGGAAAAAATGTATAGTACATTACGCAAAATTTGGCATAGATTACAAGCCATTTGGAAATGGATGCAAGATCAAGTAGAGCCTGAGCCTGTAAAGCCATCTAATGCGTGGCATTTTCCTATTAATGACGAAGTTAAACGTAAACCAGCCCTTAAAAAGGCTACAACTAGGAGCAAAACCATGCCTCTCAAAAAATCAGCCAGCAAAGCAGCATTTAAATCAAACATTAAAGCCGAAGTAGAAGCTGGTAAGCCAGTAAAGCAAGCTGTTGCAATTGCATATAGCGAGAAACGTGCTGCAACTAAGAAAACTAAAGCCAAGAGAGTATAAGAATGATTACTTTTACAGTACAACAAATAAACGAATTGCTACAAGCATTAGGACAATTACCTTATGTGTATAGCAAGAACCTCATAGATGGTATTAACGCTATTGCTCAAGCTCAGATGGATGTTGCAAAAAAACAACAGTCTGATGAGATTAAAGAACCTGATATTTCACAATCATAAGTGTTGTAAAAAAACAACATAATCAAAAAGATGGAAGAAAAGTCGAATAATTCAAGAGGTGGACAGCCTGGTAACAAGAATGGCACAAAGAATAAGCCATTTTTAGATGCTCTACGCAAGTCTATTGCTCAGAACCCACAGAAGCTACGCAATGCTGCTGACAAGGTATTAGAGAAAGCAGAAGAAGGTGAGCCGTGGGCTGTTAACTTCTTAGCTGACAGAACAGATGGTAAAGCAGTACAAGCGACAACCTTTGAAGATGGCGAAGGAAACAATGTAACAACTTCATTAGAAGTGCGTTTTCATGTTCCATCTATCATTCCACCACCTGTAGATGAGTGAAATCACATCAGATATTAGGGAAGCTGTTAGTCAGGTTGATTTTCCAATCAAGCTGCAAATGCTATTCAATCCATGCCGATATAAAGTGCTTTATGGTGGTCGTGGTGGGGCTAAATCTTGGGGGGTCGCTCGTGCATTACTCGTTATTGGCGTAAAGAAGCCTACAAGGGTACTATGCGCTCGTGAGTTTCAAAATTCAATAGGTCAATCAGTACACAAACTGCTATCAGACCAAATCCACGCATTAAAACTAGAGTCGTTCTATGAAATTACACAAAACGCCATTCGAGGCAAAAATGGTACTGAATTTGCGTTTGTTGGCCTTAAAAACAACGTCACAAACATCAAGTCTTTTGAGGGTGTTGACCTCTGTTGGGTCGAGGAAGCGCAGTCGGTATCAAAAACATCGTGGAACATTCTTATCCCTACAATCCGTAAAGAAGGATCAGAAATATGGATTACGTTCAACCCTGAACTTGAAACGGATGAAACTTACCAAAGGTTCGTGGTATCACCGCCAGAGAATTGCGAAGTTGCAAAGATTAATTGGTCAGATAATCCCTGGTTCCCTGATACGCTCAGATTAGAGAAAGATGCCTTATTTAGCAGGGATAGAGAAGCGTACAACACAGTTTGGGAAGGATTATGCCGCCAGACAGTAGATGGTGCTGTATTTGCCAAAGAAGTCACTCTGGCTGAACTAGATGGAAGGATTTGCAATGTACCTTACGATCCAATTAAGCCTGTTCACGCTGTATTTGATTTGGGCTGGGCAGATGCTACTGCTATTTGGTTTGTTCAGTTTATTGCTCAGGAAGTAAGGCTTATACGCTACTACGAGGATAATCAACAGACAATTGCTCATTATCTTGCTAAAATACAGTCCTATGGATACATTATCGACACTATTTGGTTGCCACATGATGCTGGTAACAAAACTTTGGCCTCACATGGCAAAAGTATCGAAGAAATCGTCAGAGCTAGTAACTACAACACAAGAGTTATTGAACGCACACCTATCGTTGATTCAATCAATGCTGCACGAATGATGTTTAACAAGTGCTGGTTTGACCGCACGAATACGCACGAAGGCTTGCAATGCCTTAGACACTATAGATATGACGTTGACCCAGACACCAAGCAATTTAGCCAAAAACCATTACACGACAACTACAGCCACGGAGCAGATGCTTTCCGTTACATCGGCCTTATGGTTAACGAGCCTAGAAAAGCAGCAAAACCCAAAACTTATCAACTACCGTCAAGTTGGATGGGGTAAAATGTGTAGTAAAAATACTACAGTTGGCTTAAAATCAGCCAAATACTAAGGAATCCCTATGGCATACGATAGCGTTGCAGACTCTCAATCAGACGGCAGAATTGAAGAAGCTAAACAGTTTCTACGTCTTTGTAACGATTCAGATAGCAACAATCGTGCCGAAGCTCTTGACGATGTAAGGTTTGCGGCTGGTGATCAATGGCCTGTAGATGTACAAAACAGTCGTGTATTAGAAGCTCGCCCATGCCTAACAATCAATAAGCTAGATGCTTATGTACGTCAAATCTGTAATCAACAACGTCAACAACGCCCACGCATTAAAGTGCATGGCATGAACAATGAGTCAGATGCCAAAGTAGCTGAGATCATTACAGGCATCACTAGGCATATTGAAAACCAATCTGATGCTGACCAAGCGTATGACCATGCGTTTGAATATTGCGTAAAGATGGGTTGGGGCTACTGGCGTGTCACTACAGACTACATTAAGGATGATAGCTTTGACCAAGAAATCTACATTAAGCGCATTGAAAATCCTTTTAGCGTTTATTTTGACCCTAATTCTGTTCAACCAGACGGCAGCGATGCTGAAAAGTGCCTTGTTACAACGGTTGTCAGTAAAGCCGTGTTCCGCAAGATGTATCCCGATGCCGATGACGTACAGGGATTTTCCAGTAGAGGAACAGGCGATACGGAGTCGGAATGGGTTACAAAGGAAGATATACGCATAGCTGAGTATTTCTATACTGAGCGTGAGAAAGCAATGATTATTCAGCTTTCAGACGGCACTACAGGCTATAGCGATGAAATGCCATCTAAAGAAGTGTTGGCTGCCGCAGGAATTACAGTCATTGATAAGCGTGATACTTGGCGTAAAAAGATCAAATGGTGCAAGCTAACAGCTATGCAAATCCTTGAAGAAGGCGAATGGGCTGGTAAATACATCCCAATCGTGCCTGTATATGGTCAAGAAGTCAGAATTGATGACAAGCATAAGAAGTTTGGCTTGGTTCGTATGGCTAAAGACCCACAGCGTATGTATAACTACTGGGCTACTGCTCTGACTGAAACTGTAGCATTAGCTCCTAAAGCTAAATGGTTGCTTGCTGAAGGTCAAGACGAAGGCCACGAAAATGAATGGGCAATGGCTAATATTAAAGCTATGCCTGTATTGCGTTACAAGCAAACTGACACAGAAGGCAGACAAGCACCAACGCCTGTAAGATTACAACCAGAACCACCACCAGCAGGTGTTATGTCAGCATTACAAGGCATGAACCAAGATTTAATGGCTGTAGTAGGTATCTTTGATCCTGGACAATTGCCACAAGGACAACAATCAGGCAAAGCATTACAAGGTCAACAGCAACAAGCTGATATGACTAACTTTCACTACTATGACAATTTGACTCGCTCAATACGTCATACAGGTCGCATTATTCTTGATCTAATCCCTAAAATCTATGACCGTCAACGTGTAATGCGTATTATTGGCGATGATGGTAAGCCTGATATGGTTACCATTAACGAGCAAGGTCAAGACGAACAAGGCGTGTCTAAGGTCTTAAACGATGTAACTGTAGGCGAATATGACGTAGTAATGGAAACAGGCCCTGGTTACAATTCTAAACGTCAAGAAGCCGTAGATTCTATGATGGGCTTATTAGGTGCTGATCCTACATTGATGCAAACTGCTGGCGATCTAATCTTCCGCAACATGGACTTCCCAGGCGCAGAAGTCATTGCAGACAGACTTGCAGCATCTAATCCTATGGCGCAGATTGATGATAAATCACCAATTCCACCACAAGTACAGATGCAGTTGGCTCAGAGCAAACAACAGATTCAACAGCTTCAACAGCAAATTCAAGCTGAAGAAATGGATAAGAAATATCGTGCTACTGTTCAACAGCAAGTACAAGAAGCTGAAACTCAGCGTGAGAAGATGCGTTTAGATGTTAAGCGTGAAGATACTCAAATGCGTACTGATACACAAGCGCATGACACAGTTATTAAGACTCAGACTCAATTAGAAGTAGAGCAGTTAAAAGCGCAAGTAGCTATATTGCTTGCAAATATGGATCATAAACAAGCTGAATTAGCTAACGCAGAAACTACAGAAAGGGCTATTTAATAAAAAATGCACCATTTCTATTACAACCGAAATACAAAATCTTTAAGTAAAGAAAATTACGATAAATCTGCCGATTATGGGCAAAAAATTGAACCGCATGGGGAATATATGAATATTGACCCAAGTTTTAAATTAAAAGCACCAACAGAACATTGGGAATCTGGCACTATCTCTTTTAAAAATCCATTGCATTTAGAACATAAATCTACTGATTCAAAAGGATGGAAAAAAGATTTATCTGAAAAGTTTGGTGGTTTGACAGGGAAAAAATTGTCTGAAGCTGTTAAAAAAGCTGGACATGATGCCATTATTACCAAAGATAAACATGGTTATAGTGAAACAGTAAATCTTGGTGGTCAAAAAAACTTATTTAAAGAATTACCTAGAGAAACTGTTACTTCAGAAAATCGTGAAGAATACATAAAAAACAAAATGAAATAATGTTGTAAATAAACGACATTTATGTTATAAAAGCATTTACCTACCAATGGGTTCATTGGGTTAATTCTTGGAGTATTCCATGTCAGAAGCAAATGTAAGAACGGCAGATAATGTCGTAACAAGCGATAATTTAGCGGAATGGACTGCTAATAAACTTGGTTTAGCTAGTGATGAAGCCCCTGTTGCGGCTGAAGCAGTCGAGGAAACTCCTGATTCAGAGCCAACAATCAAGGTTGAAGCTGAGAGTGAACCAGAGGCAGAAGATGAAGCGCAAGTAACAGACAAGCCTAAACAAAATCCCAAACTTGAAAAACGATTTTCTGAGCTTACAAAACGAGCCAAACAAGCTGAGGCAGACAAAGCAAACTTAGAAGCACGTTTACAAGAAATTGAGAGCAGACAAGCCCCTGCACCTCAACAAGTTAATCCTGTCAGCGAAAAACCACAAGCATCGCAGTTTAATGATGCTTTTGAATACGCTGAAGCATTAGCTGAATGGAGCGCAGAAAAGGCATTAGAACAGCGTGATATACAAGAACAGCAACGCAAAGTAGATGAGCAGAGAAACGAAGTAATCAAGTCGTGGTCTGCAAAACTAGAATCTGCTAAAGCTGATCTTCCTGATTTTGACGAGATGGTAGCTTCTAGCAATGTACAAGTACGAGATGAAGTACGAGATGCAATCCTAGAATCAGATGTAGGCCCACAAATCCTATATCACCTAGCATCAGATGACGATTACGCTAATAAATTGGCAGCAATGCCGACTAATAAAGCACTCAAAGAATTAGGGAAATTGGAAGTTCAATTTGAGCGTAAAGAAGCTCCTATTGAGAAAAGCGAACCTGTTGCTAGAAGTAAAGCACCAGCACCGATTAAGCCAATCACAGCAGGAAAAGGAACGTCTGACGTTCTCATTGACGGAAATGGCGCATTTCATGGCACATACGCTCAATGGAAAGCTGCAAGACAGGCTAAACGGATACGCTGATAAACCCAATATTAATAAAGGAAATAAATCATGGCAAATAATTTGCTAACCATTTCCAAGATCACTAACGAAGCATTGATGGTCTTGGAAAACGAATTAACATTTACATCAGAAGTAGATCGTAACTATGATGATCAATTTTCTGTTGTTGGAGGCAAGATAGGAAATACAGTCAATGTACGTAAACCAGGTCGCTTCATTGGTACAACAGGCCCCGCTTTGTCCGTTGAAGATTTTGTAGAAACTTCAGTACCTGTAACCCTTTCTACACAGTTCCACGTTGACACACAGTTCACAACACAAGATTTGGCATTGTCTTTAGATATGTTCTCTGATCGTGTATTGAAGCCTGCTGTAGCTGCTATCGCCAACAAGATTGACCGTGATGGTACTTTGCAAGCTGCTAACAACACAGCTAACATCGTTGGTACTGCTGGTACGCCCCCAACAGGTTTAATTACCTATTTGACGGCTGCTGCTTACCTTGACTCTGAAGGCGCACCTCGTGATGGTCGTAGATCATGTATCGTTGAGCCGTTCACTTCCGCTACTATCGTTGACAGTTTGAAAGGCCTATTTGTGCCACAAGAAGCTATTGGCGAACAGTATCGTAAGGGTTTGATGGGTCGTGACTCTGCTGGTATGAATTGGAAAATGGATCAGAACGTAGTAGCTCACCAATTTGGTAGCTTTGCTGGTTCTGCAACTATTACTGGTTCAAGCGGTTTCTTGACAAGTGGTTGGGCTTCTAACTCTAACATCACTTTGACATTAACTTCTGGCGTTAGCTTAAATCAAGGCGATACATTTACAATCGCTGGCGTTTATGCAGTTAACCCACAAAACCGTCAAGCCTATGGTTCAAACAAGTTGCGTAACTTTGTAGTTAATACAGCAGTTAGCGGTTCAGGTGGTACTATTTCTGTAAACGTAAGCCCTGCGGTTATTACTGCTGGTCAGTTCCAGAACGTATCTATTCCTACTGCTCTGTCAACAGCTACAGTTAACTTCTTTAACCAATCTGGTACTGTTTCCCCACAAAACATCATCATGCACCGCAATGCGTTTACTCTAGCAGTAGCCGATCTTGAGTTGCCAGAGGGTGTTCACTTTGCAGGTCGTGCAAGCGATAAAGAAATTGGTCTGTCAATGCGTGTAGTTCGTCAATACACTATTAACAATGACTCTATTCCTACTCGTTTAGACGTTCTGTATGGTTGGGCTAATTTGTATCCTGAACTCGCTTGCCGTGTTGCAGCTTAATCACTAATAACGAAAGGAAACTATAATGTCTAATCCAGGACCAGCAGTAACTACCTCGATTCACCCACAAGTTTTAGGCTCTAACCAAGCATTGCGTTTGATCGCAACTGCTCAAGGTGTTAGCTTGGCAACTTTAGGTGATACCGCAGTTAACGTAATTGATGTAACCAACTATGTACCAGTAACCGTTATTACGGCTAACTGTAACAACGCTGGTGCAGCAGTATCCACAGGTAGCACCTATTTAGGTGTTTACACAGCTTTATCGGCTGGTGGTACTGCAATTTACACTAAAGCTGCTTTAGCAACTAACACAACTACTGCTAACGCATCAGTTGTAGCTGCTACTTTGACAGCTAGTGCAACATCTGCTCAAACTTTGTATGTAAACGTATCTTCTGCTGCTGTAACAGGCACAATTGACGTATATGTATATGGTTACGACTTGTCAGCACAGTAATTTGTTATAAAATAGAAGCCCAACCCCTAAAAAGGTTGGGTTTTTAACATTCTGAGGGGGCTTATGAAAAATGTAATGATTGCCATGCCTTGCTATTCAGCAAAGGTACATTTTCCTACTATGCGGTCTATTTTGCTTGATGCTATCAATATTATTGGTCGTGGCGATAAATTCTGCATTGCAGAAGATATTGGAAATAGCGATATAGCAGGATCAAGAGGAGCATTATTTGGTGCTTTTGTACGCTCTAATTGCGATACGCTAGTTTTTGTTGATGATGACGTATTTTGGGAGCCAGGAGCATTAATTAAGTTAATTGATTACCCTGTAGATGTAGTAGGTGGTATTTACCCTAAGAAGCAAGAGCCTATGGAATGGCCTTTTAAAATTGCCGAAAAAGAAGAATATCGTAATGATCCTGAAACAGGATTAATGGAAGTTTTAGGGCTTCCTGGTGGTTTTTTAAAAATTAGTAAAGATTGTGCTTTAAAGATGATTGAGGCATATCCTAGACAAACATTGCGTAGCGTAAGTGAAAACAGTCAATTTTGGCCTGTATTTGACCCTTATGAAACTCCTGACGGCAATCGTTTAAGTGAAGATTTCAGCTTTTGCCAAAGATGGATAGATATAGGTGGCAAAGTATGGGCAAATCTTGAATTTGAATTAGGTCATATCGGTTACAAAACTTTTAAAGGAAGTTGTGGAAAACACTTGAGGGAAGCACAAAACAATGTAAAATAGTTGTAGATTTACAACACACCCCCTTTGCAAAGGAAAAAACTATGTCTAGCACTACTGTAACTCGTGGCAATTCCCACGAAACTTTTTATATTACCCCTTCTATTACTCCTGCTGCTGTAGCCGCAAATACTTCTGCTACTCAGACTTTTAGCGTTGGTGGCTTACAAACTACCGATTTTGTGCTTGTTCAAGGCTATCAAGGCGCACAAACTACAGGTATTGTTATTGCTGAATCTGATTGCTTAACTGCTGGCGTACTATCAATTCAGTTTGCTAACTGCACAACTGGTAGCGCAACACCAGCTTCTGGCTTGTATGCTGTTCAAATTACTCGTTTAGAAGGCCCAGCACCCTCTACTGCTGTTTAAGGATAAATCATGGCAAACGTATCAGCTTATAGATTTGTTGGCCCTACAACGGCTATTGCAGTAACTACAGCAAGCTCGACTTCTGTAACAATTACCCCTTTAGGTAATGATCAAGCGAACTTTTGTGGCTTTTTAAACGTAGGTACAACACCTATTGCTATTACTATTGCTCCAGCCGTTGCAGGAACTACGACAACTGCTGCGGCAGCCGTTCTTCCTACAGGTGGAAATAGCTCTAACAGCTTTGTTCTAGGTATCTCAATGTCACAACCTACCGTGATTGCCGTACCGCCTAGCTTTGCTATTACTGCTATTGGCGCAGCTAATACGCTGTATGTATTGCCTATGGTTGATCAAAACTAAGGATTAATATGGCTACTGGCCCAGCGTTAACGCAAGATCAAAATATCCTGCCTGTACAGGCTTATTTTAATTTAGACGGTACATTTAACACGTTTATTGGTCAGGGCGTACCATTTACTGTCCCTGTAAGTGGTTCAATAACTAATGCAACCATTACAAATAGTACGATTAATAGTACGACTATTGGTGCTACAACCCCTAGTACAGGGGTTTTTACTAATATAGCTACAACTACAGGCACAATTTCAACAACGCCTTCAAGCTCTACAGACATTGCTAATAAGCTGTATGTTGATACAGTTGCTTTAGGTATTAGTTGGAAAGAGCCTGCACAAGCAGCAACTACAGCCAACATTACGTTATCAGGGCTTCAAACAATTGATGGTGTAGCTTTAGCGGCAGGGAATATAGTCCTAGTCAAAAACCAAACAAACGCTGCTCAAAACGGCATTTATGTGGCTTCAGCAGGGGCTTGGACTTATGCACCAGGCTCAACTACATGGGCGCAATATGTAGGCGCAATGATTTTTGTAGACGGTGGCGCACAAGCAGGAACGCTTTGGTATAACTTAGCCCAGCCTGGTGGCACTTTAGGTACTACCAATATGACTTGGAGTAATTTTTCCACGTCAGGTTCATACACAGCAGGCACAGGGTTAACACTTACAGGTTCAGCATTTAGCATTACTCCTGTAGGCACAGCAGGAACATACGGTTCTGCATCAGCCGTACCTGTTTTTGTTACAAACGCTTCAGGTCAAGTATCAAGCGTAACTAATACAAGTATTGCAATTTCTGGAAGTCAAATTACTAGCGGTACAGTAGGCTCAAGCTATATTAGTGGCTCATATACAGGCATTACAGGCGTTGGTACGTTAACTGCTGGCACTTGGAACGCATCAGTAATTGGTGCAACTTATGGCGGTACAGGCGTTGCTACTTTAACTGGTCTTGCTTATGGTAATGGCACTTCAGCATTTACAGCCGCTACAGGATCACAAATAACTACAGCTATTGGTAACACATTTGTTACTAATGCTACAAACGCAACCTATTTAATTGGTGGCGCAGCAGGGCAAATTCCTTATCAATCAGCTTCAAACGTAACAGCATTTACTGCTGCTGGAACTTCAGGTCAAGTATTAACTAGCGCAGGAACAGGAACTCCTACATGGACAACTCCTACAACAGGCACAGTAACATCAGTAAGCGGTACAGGAACAGTTAACGGCATTACCCTTACAGGTACAGTAACTTCTAGCGGAAGTTTAACTTTAGGTGGTACTTTAGGAAGCATAGCAAATAGCCAGTTAACAAATAGTTCTATTACTTTTGGTTCTACTGCTGTTTCTTTAGGTTCTACTGTAAGCGCATTAAATGCTGTGTCTATCGGTGCTACAACAGCTTCAACAGGTGCATTTACTTATGCTTCTTTAAGCTCAACTACTAGCACTACACCAACTTTATCGTTTAATGCCTCTAATTGTTCTTTTGCAAGCGGAGCAACTGTATCAGGTAATTATTTACAGTTTGTGTTGCAAAACAAATCAAATACGGCTAACGCATCTACAAACTATGTATTAAGTAACGATTTAGGCACAGACTCTACTTATTATGGTGAGTTTGGTATGAACTCATCGGTATTTAGTGCATCTACTCCTAGCGATTTCTTTAGTATTAATAATGGTATTTATTTCTCTGGTCACGATGGCGATATTTCTTTTGGCTCTGGAAATGGTTATAAAACCTATTTTGCTTGGGGTACAACAGGTCAATCTGCCCATGTAATTAATGCTAGTGGTGCTATTGGTTTATCTACAAACTTAGGCACAACTCCTGCATTAAGTGGCACAACAGGTTACGGCACAAGCGGTCAAGTATTAACATCAGGTGGTAGTACAGCAGCCCCTACTTGGACTACAGTTACATCAGGCATCACAATTACTGACGATACTACAACCAATGCTACTCGTTATTTAACATTTACAAGCGCAACTAGCGGTTCAATTACAGGTGAAAATACTTCATCTACTAAGTTGCAATTTAACCCATCTACAGGCGCATTTACCTCTACTAGCTTAACTCCTACTAATGCTCTAGGAATAGCTTATGGCGGTACAAATTCAACTGCTACAGCTACGGCTGGCGGTGTAGGATATGGTACTGGTACGGCTCATGCTTATAGTGCTGCTGGTACAGCAGGACAAGTATTAACTTCTGCTGGCACAGGAACTCCAACTTGGTCTACTCCTAGTGCTGGTGCAATGACTTTAATTAGTACGCAGACTGCTAGTAATTCTGATTTGATATGGACAGGGCTTAGTGGATATTCTAGTTATTTACTTATCTTTTCAAATTGCACTGCACAAAACTCTGGTAATCCCCTTTATTTAAACATTGGATATGGTTCTACAACTTATGTTACAAGCGGTTATCAATATGAAGTAAATTCATCAACAACAGGTGCTGTTAGTACACAAAGATATACAAACAGTGGAACTATACAATTTTCTCTTGCCCAAACTGGCGGCGGTTCTCAGCCATATCAAGGTGGTTCAGGATATATGTATATTACAGGATGTAATAATGGTTATCCCGCTATGAATTGGATGGTTGCATCTTCAAGTGGAAGTGCTTATTACACCGAAAATGGTTCTTGTCAGCTTGCAACAGCTTATGTTGTTACTGCTTTAAAGTTTACAAGCTATACACATATGGGGTCTGGCACCGCATCCCTCTACGGCATTTCATCTTAATAGGTAAATCATGGCAGACTTAAACTCAGAAATTATCGCTTACTTAACTGTAAACAACATCCCTTATACGGCTGGTGACTACCAAACTGGTCAGCCAGAAGGTGAGGCTAATCAAATCCTATCTTGGAATACAGCTAAGTTAGGTGCAGAGCCAACTCAAGCACAACTTGATGCTGCTTATCCAGTATGGGAAGGCCAGCAAATCCAAGCTCAAAACTCTGCTACAGCTAAACAGCTATTAACAGACACCGATTGGACAGCAGTAGCTAGTGTTGCAGACCCAGCAGTATCTAACCCTTATTTGACTAATCAAGCTGAGTTCTTGGCTTATAGAAGCACAGTACGCAACCTTGGTGTAAATGCTCCTACAACACCAGCAACTTTTCCTACAACACCTACAGAGGTGTGGAGTAGCTAATGAATTGGAAAATAACTGATATTTTGTTTAAAAATAATGCATTAATTTCAGCGCATTATTTTGCATCATTATCAGATGGTCAAAATACAGTAGAAACTCAAGGCGAATGGACATTTACTGAATTTAGAAATAAAGTCCCATTTACTGATTTAGAGGAACGCTACATTATTGAATGGATAGAAGAAGAAGCTAGTAAAGATGGCTCAAATATCATAAAATCTAACCTAGAACAGCAATTGCAAGCATTAAATAGCGAAAAAAGCATTTTGCCGTGGGTTAAACCAACCTTTAAACCAAATATAGGACTATAACCATGTCATCTACTATTAACGCTTCTTCTGCTGGTATTGTTGAAACAGCAGATTCTAGCGGCACTTTACAACTGCAAACAGGCGGTCAATCTGCTTTATACATTGATGCTTCACAAAACATTACCATTCCTAAAAACTTAACAGTTCAAGGAACACTTACATTCTCAGGCGGTGGTGGTGGCGCAGTAACTACAGTATCAGGTGGTTCTACAGGGTTAACACCTAGTACCCCAGCATCAGGAAACGTAGTTTTAGGCGGTACTTTACTATATTCAAGCGGTGGCACAGGATTAACTTCTACAGGTTCATCAGGCAACGTATTGGTATCTACAGGGTCAGGTTGGTCATCTTCTACTTTGTCGACTGCTGGTATAGCAGCATTAGCAAGCCCTACATTTACAGGCACAGTAGGCGCAGCAGCAATTACAGCAACAGGAACAATTACTGCAAACAGCAATTTTTATTCTTCTAGTAATACTGTATCTTTAGGTTTAGGTTCCCCATTAGTTTCAGCCAATACTTTGTATACTCAGTTTTTTCCAAATACAGACAACTATTTAACTTTAGGTTCTGGTGGTAATCGTTGGTCTACAGTATATGCGGCAAGTTCAACAATTAATACTTCTGATGCTAATGAAAAACAACAAATTGCTGATTTATCTGTGGCAGAAAAAGCTGTTAGTCAAGCGCTTAAAGGAATGATGAAAACCTTTAAATTTAATGATGCAGTACAAGCAAAAGGTGCAAATGCTCGTATTCATTTTGGTGTAATAGCTCAAGATGTACAGGCAGCCTTTGCAGCGCAGGGTTTAAACCCTAATAACTACGGAGTATTTTGCTCTGATACATGGTATGAAGTTAATGGACAAACACACGATGCAGAAGGTATGCCATATACAAAAGACTCTTCAGGTGCTGTAGAAGTTACTCGTCTAGGTGTTCGCTACGACGAATTGTTTGCACTTATTATTGCTGGACTATAATCATGGCTAAAGCACTTGACATTATCAGTCGTGCGCTAAAAGACATTGGCGCATTAGAAGCTGGTGAAAGCCCATCTGCTGATGCTGTTCAAGATGCTTTTGATATGCTCAATGATATGGTTGGGCAATGGTCTAATGAAGATATGATGGTTTTCTATAAAAATGAAATCATCTTTCCTATAACACCAGGTCAAACGCAATACACTATTGGGCCAGGCGGTCAAATAGGATGCAGCTTTGTAGGATCAATTGCAGACAATGTATTAACTATTACTGCAATTAACTCAGGCGGTATATCAATAGGTCAAACAATTACAGGTTTAGGCGTAACCCCTGGCACTAAGATTGTTCAGTTTTTGACAGGCGCAGGCGGTAACGTAAACGAAGCAGGAACATATTTAGTTAATATTCCACAGAGCTTATCTAGCTTGACGTTTACAGGATATTATCAAAGGCCATTAACCATTAATTCTGCGTTTGTGCGTATCAATACAAACTCTAATGGAATACCTATTAATAATGGTGGTTTAGATTATCCAATTTCAATCTTAAACGTAGAAGATTACGAAATGATTGGTTTAAAGACTTTAAATGGGCCATGGCCTAAAGCTCTTTACTACCAACCTACAGAAACACTAGGTAACATTTTTGTATGGCCTAATCCATCGCAAGGTGAAATGCACATATTTGCTGATAATATTTTTAGCGAATTTACCACCATTTATGATGATATTAATTTGCCACAAGGCTACACAATGGCACTCAGATGGTGTTTGGCAGAACGTTTAATGCCTATGTATGGCAAGGCTTCAGCAACACAAATAACAATGATTAATGGCTTTGCAGCACAAGCTAAAGCAACAGTTAAACGCACTAATATGCGCCCAGTTCAATCTGCTCGTTTTGCTGATGCTATGTTAGCTTCTCGCCAACGTGATGCTGGGTGGATACTTTCGGGAGGGTTCTTCCGCTAGAGTTTGATCTTAAGTGGTGTATAATTAACCCCATGAACTTTTACATATATCAACACCGCAAAGCTGATACCAACGAAATATTTTATGTTGGCAAAGGCAAAAACACACGTTTAAATCAAAGCAAAGGGCGTAACGAATATTGGCATCGTGTAGTTGCTAAACACGGATTTATTGCAGAATATATTGCACAAAATTTAGATGAAGAATTAGCCTTTCTTGCTGAAATGGAAGCTATTGATGTTTACCGCAGACGTGGTATTCAATTAGTAAATGCCACAGATGGTGGCGAAGGTGCATCTGGTTATAAACATACAGAAGAACATAAAGCTAGTTTAAAAGGCAACAAAAATGGCGCATCTTCTTGGGGAATGACTTTTAAAGGAAAAAAGCATACTAAAGAATCTTGTCAACAAATGTCTTATGCTCGTATTGGCAATAAAAATAAACTTGGAAAAAAAGTATCAGAAGAATCTAAACAAAAAATGAGCGTAGCAAAGTTTGGAAAATCAATTATTGCAAAGCGTGTTTTGCCTTCAAATAAAGTATTAGAAATTCGTCAACGTGTTGGATATAGGAATATTGCTATGCTTGCAAGAGAATATGGCGTTGGAGAATCTACAATTAGAAGAATTCGTGATGGCAAAGCCTACAAGGATGTTAAATAAATGGCAGATTTTGGTTTTGTTGGGGCTAGTTATGAAGCCCCATCGTTGTATCAAGATAGCCAAGAGTGTATTAACTGGCGGCCTGAAATTGACCCAACTAAAGCTCAAGGTTCAAGAGGCGTTGTTGCTTTATATCCTACTCCTGGTCTTACTTCAATTGTAGCGTTATCAGCACAAGCCCCTGTTAGGGGAATGAGAACATTAGCTGGCGGCACATATATGATTGCAGTTTGCGGTCAATATGTTTATGCAATGGATTCTTCTTATGTGCCTTATGTAATCGGTATTTTAAATAGCGGTACAGGTCAAGTAGGCATTACTGATAACGGTATTAACGTTTATATTGTTGACGGTCTTTATCGTTATACATGGCGCATATCAACTCCTGATGCCTGTTCATTTACAGGCACAATTTCAGGAACTACTCTAACTGTTTCTCAAGTCAGAGAAGGAGCAATTAAAGTAGGTCAATCTTTATATGGCGTAGGAATAGGTTTAGAAACGGTTATTACTAGCTTTGGTTCAGGATCAGGCGGTGTAGGCACATATAACATTAATACTTCATACACCATATCAACATCCCAGCTTTTAAACACTAATGGCGGTGGCGCAATATTTACAGGTTCTATTGGAACAACGTCTTTGACTGTTACAGCCGTAACAAGTGGTGTTTTATACCCAGGTCAAACAATCGTAGGCACAGGGGTTACCCCTAATACTATTATTACCGCTTTAGGCTCTGGCACAGTATTAAGTCAAACCATTACAAGCGGTGGTACAAACTACGCTTTAAATGACCTTATAACGGTTTTGGGCGGTGTTTATGGCAGTAGCCCAGCTACATACAAAGTAACAGCAATAACGACAGGTGGCGTGGTTTCAGGGCTTTCTATGACGTTTGCTGGTGCTTATACATCTGTTCCTTTAAGTCCTGCATCTACAAGCACAAATGGTGCTGGCACAGGGTTAACCCTAACGCTTACAACAGGCACAGGTACAGGCAATACAGGTAACTATCTTATTAATTTTAGTCAAACTGTTTCGTCTGAAACAATGTATGCCGTTCAGTTTTCAGTATTACCTAGCTCTGACGGTGCTTTTGCTGGTGGAACAACTGTAGATACTGTAGATAACTACTTTGTTTATAACGATCCTAATACTCAACAATGGGCAGCTTCTAATCTTCTTAGCCCAATTACTTATGGTTTAAGTTATGCAAGCAAGTTTACTGGGCCTGATAATTTAGTATCTTTAATTACAGATCATGGTCAAGTCTATTTATTAGGCGAAACAACTTCAGAAGTATGGTCTGATGTAGGTACATTTCCATTCCCATTTCAAAGAATCCCAGGATCATCAAGTCAGCATGGAATAGCCGCTAAGTTTTCGATGGCTCGTTTAGGCAATTCTTTTGCTTATTTAGCTAAAAACAATCGTGGGCAGTCAGAAGTTGTAATGATGAATGGTTATTTTCCACAAAGAATATCAACCCATGCTGTAGAAAACACGTTAGTCAACCAATACGTTGAAGATGCTGTAGCTTATACCTATCAGCTTGAAGGTCACGAAGTCTATGTGCTTTCATTCCCTACAATTGACTTAACATGGGCTTATGACGTTACAACCCAACTCTGGCACAAATGGCTATATGTCGATACAAACAATATCTATCATCGTCATCGTTCTAATTGCGCTACTGTATTTAACGATGTTGTATTAGTTGGCGATTGGGAAAATGGCCATATTTATCAATTAGACCCTACAAACTATACTGATAATGGTGATGAAATCCGCAGATTGCGTAGAGCACCTCATTTAGTTACAGACTTACAACGTCAGTATTTTGATGAATTTCAGATTCAATTTCAACCTGGTGTCGGTTTATCAGGCGTAGCTCCTAGTTCTGGTAGTAGCTCAATTTCAACAACAACAGGTGTACCTGCGCCTGTTTATGTAAATACATCAACAAATACATATCAGCCATCGCCTTATACAATAACGGCAGGAACAACAGTAACCGTTGCTTATGGCAATACATTGACTGTCTACCCACCAACTCCAGGTCAAACAACTTACGTTCAATCGCCTTATATTATTAGCCCAGGAAGCATTATTTCAGTTACACCTAATAATGTATTAATTGTTCAGCCAGGCAGCGTAGTAGTGCCTTTTGACACTACCAATCCACAAGCTATGCTACGTTGGTCAAACGATGGTGGCTCAACTTGGAGTAATGAACATTGGACAGGCATTGGCAGAATTGGTAAATATACTAATCGTGCAATGTGGCGCAGACTTGGATGGTCAAGGGATCGTATTTTTGAAGTAGTGGTTACTGATCCTGTTAAAGCGGTAATTGTATCTGCCAATCTTAAAGCATCAAGTGGGGAAAACTAATGGCTAATGATATTTGGGGATCAACTCAGGGTAATCCCTACCCTGTAACCCCTTTAATTGACGATCAGACAAAAATGCCTACAAGGGCATGGCAACAATGGTTTTTAAACTTATTAAACTTTAGTTCTGCTACTAACGCTACTAAAGGTACAGGTACTTTGCCTAGTAATCCGCAAGGCTTTATTAACATTACCGTACAAGGTAAACCTTATAAAGTGCCTTATTACAATGTCTGACATTATTGAAAAAATGGGTATTCCTACCCAAGAACAAATATTAAGGCTACAGGCAGAAATGACTTGTATGCCACAAGTTGATCTTAAAACAGAGCATTATTTTTCTGAAGGTATGTATTGCAGAAAGTTAACTAGGCCAGCAGGAACGCTAATTGTTGGTAAAGTTCATTTAAAAGATCACTTTTTTATGTGCGTTATGGGAGAAATTATTGCTTGGAGTGAAAATGGGATGATAAAACTGACTCCAGGCGATATAATTGAAAGCAAATCTGGCACAAAAAGAGTGACTTTTGCTTTGTCTGATGCTATAGGAATTACTATTCATAAAACAGATAAAACTGATTTAGATGAAATAGAAGCAGAATTGATTGAACCTGATGAACTTGCTTTATTTGATTCGAGTAATAAATTGAAAAAAATTGTTATTGAAAGCCAAAAAATGGCTTTGGAAGGTAAATTATGAGTTGGGTAGCCGCAGCAGTAGTAGGTGGATCATTAATTAGTGGGTATATGTCTTCTCAAGGACAGCAAAATGCCGCTAATACGCAAGCTAATGCTGCTGCCGCACAACAAGCTAATTTATTGGCTGCTGGTCAACAGGCTTCTCAGCAATTTACACCTTATTCAGCAGCAGGAACTACTGCTTTAAGCAATCTTGCTTCTAATAACGCTTATTTTAATAATCAATTTAATAATCAAGATTTAAATGCTAATTTAGCTCCTAATTATGCTTTTCAGTTACAACAAGGACAACAAAGTCAAAATGCAGCTAATAATGCTACAGGCGGCATAGTTGGCGGTAATGCTCAAAAAGCCTTACAAGATTACACTCAAAATTACGCTGGCACGGCTTATCAAAACGCATTTAATAACTATCAAACTCAACGTGGCAATATTAATGCTATGAATATGAGTGGGGCGCAATTAGGACTTGCTGGTGCTACTGGTTCTGCAAACGCTCAACTTGGAACAGCTACAAACGTGGCAAATCTTGGTATTGGTGCGGCAAATGCTACAGCCGCTAGTCAAATTGCACAAGGCAATATTTATGGTGGAGTGGCTAATACAGCAGGAAATATGCTTGGTTATAGTGCTTTAAATAGCATGAATCAAACGCAAAATCAATTAAGCGCAGGGGGTTATGGTTCTAATGCTGCAAACAACATTATGAATAACCCTTCTTTAGATTCAGGCTCATCTTCATTTATTGGGCCAGTTCAAGGATAAATTATGGCAATCGGCACAAGCGGAGTTTCAGTACCATCAATGGGTCAAACTATTGATCCTAGTATTTATGGCAATAAAGAAGCCCCCAAAGGAATGAGTTTAAGCGACATAGTTGATCTTAGTCGTAGCTCTACTGCATTGCAAAAAGAAAAGGCTTTATTAGAACCACAAATTCGTGCAGGTAAAGCGGCAGCAGAAA
>Ga0209697_10001485_pt1 | contig 36077 bp, 31 predicted proteins | sample AliMusrvi5mmetaG_FD_184115 | JGI IMG/M metagenome (GOLD analysis project Ga0209697, IMG submission 184115) | Freshwater lake bacterial and archeal communities from Alinen Mustajarvi, Finland, to study Microbial Dark Matter (Phase II) - Alinen... | ecosystem: Environmental > Aquatic > Freshwater... | reverse complement strand
ATATTACAGTGATATAGTTTTATTTTTAAAACAATTATTACGATGACTGACATTACTCCACAATCACCTGAATCATTTGTTCCACAAACATTTGATACCTTACATGAAGAATTTAAAAAACATACTAATAGATATCCTGGTGATACCATAGATCAGCTTCTCTCGTTGTGTAATTCTGTACCATCTTTGAAAATCGATGCCATCAAAGAACAGATCAAATGTTTTATGCTTGAATTTTTGAGAAAACAAGAAGATATTTTGTGCAAATATAATGGACAAAAAAGTTCACAGGGGTATCTTTATGCCAACAGGAAACACTATAGAAATAAGGTTAGAAAAGTTATTAAAGATGTTGTAGTTGCTGTGCCTCAGGATAGTACTTTGACTGATGTCGTACAACAGACTATCCAAACTCTGCAAGTAGAAATGAATAGAGAATATTAATTATGGTTCACTTATGAAAAAAACTTCCACAATATCAGTGGAAGTTTTTTTTTACTTTCCTTGCGTGGTGATATAACTTTCTACTTTGATATGCACATCACTCAATGCCTTCCCGGACAATGCTGATGGAGCACCGAATAACAGATCTTCTGCTGATCCTGTCTTGGGGAATGCGATGACTTCACGCAAAGATTTTTCCTGCTGAAGCAACATCACGATCCTATCGATCCCCAACGCAATACCTCCATGTGGCGGGACACCATACGAGAATGCATCTAGCATATGTCCTATACTACGGTCTATCTCTTCATCGGAATACTTCATGACTTTGTAAGTGCTTTTCAATACGTCAGGCAGATGTGCTCTGATAGATCATCACCCGATTTCATGCCCACATAAGGTAATGTCATATTGTTGTGCTTGGATTTTTTCTATGTCTTTTCCTTCCATAAGCAGGTCTATATGCTCTTTTTTTGGCATTGAAAATGGGTTATGCGTAAACTTCCATTTGCCCGTCATTCATTTTTTGAACATAGGGAAATCAACAATTCGACAAAACGATAACATATCTTCTGAATATAATTTTAGTATTTTTCCTAATTCCCTTCTTACTATATCCAAGGCTTTATCTGCTATTTCACGTTTCGCTGCCGAGAAGAAAATCGTCTCCCCCAATTTTGCATCCATATATTCAACAATATCCTGCGATACTTTTTCGCCCAAGAATTTCACGATAGGCGATTGGAGATAATCGCTTTGCACCGTGATATACGCAAGTCATCACAGTCAGGATTGGATAGCTAATTTGGTCAGGTCCTCTATCTGTTTTTTGGTGAGATCTTGTTCGACCTTGATGCATTTGACGACTCATCCCCTTGCAATCTGTTTTTGAAACACCTCGAATGATGTTCAGGAAACGATGTGGGTGATGTCTTTCATCTTCAGTCCGAATCTGATATCCGGTTTATCCGTTCCATAGTCATCCATCGCTTGTTGGTAAGTCATGAGGGGAATCGTATCCGATTGCAATGGTCTGTCAGGATAATAGTCTTTGACCAGTGAGATAAGTAAGTCGGAAAATAATGCGATGATGTCCTGTTCGCTCGCAAAGGCCATCTCTAGGTCCAATTGCGTGAATTCCGGTTGTCTGTCACCCTTATCATCTTCATCACGGAAACATCTTGCGACCTGGAAATATTTGCTGAATCCGGATGCCATGAGCATCTGCTTGAATTGCTGCGGAGCTTGAGGCAAGGTATAAAATTTTCATGAATGAATCCTACTCGGAACTATGAATTCTCTGGATCCTTCATCCGTTCATCTACTCAACATCGGGGTCTCGATCTCCATGAATCATTGCTTTTCCAAAAATCTTCTCATATAGGAAACGATCTTGCTTCTCATAACCATCGTCGTCCTTGTCTGTTCTGCTCTCAAATCTAAAAATCTGTACTTCAATCTCAAGGATTCCGCGACCGTTTTCGCATCGTGGATAGCAAACGGCAACGGTTTGGATTCAGAAATAATGGTAAAGGTTTTGCAATCAAGTTCTATAGTCCCCGTCCTGCTTTTAGGATCAATATCCTCTGGCGATCTTTTGACAATCGTTCAGGTGAATCTGATGACAGACTCTTTCCTGAGTTTAGGAATCTTGTCGATATCGCCGAAGACGTCACGAGAAAATTTCACCTGAAAAATCTCTCCGTCTTCGCGCAGATCGATGAATACGAGATCGCCGTGATCACGGATGGAATGCACCCGTCAGGCAATGGTCATGTCTTTTCATAAGGATAGCTCATCAATACAATTGATGGGACAATCTCTATAGCTATCTAAGATCATCACGTGGTGTGGAATAGTCATTGGTATATAGGTAATAAAGTAAAAACAATTACAAAAAATCCCTAGAGAGACTTCTAGAGAGGTATGATGGTGGAATACTAACCTGTATGTTCTAGAAAAATCTCTCTTTGCAGAGCTGGTTATTATTTCCGTTATTGGTAACGAATCTAACCATAAAGATTTTTCTTAATCCATAAAGTAACATAGAGAGTATACTGATTTGCTTGATTTTTGCAAGGTTTTCTTTTCTTGAATGTTTTTTGAGTGATGTTCCCCCTCATTTTAGTCCGCTATAAAAAAAATCAGAAGGTACAACTTCTGATTTCATATATACATCAATTTCTTTTACTTCTCGCCGAATTCCTTACGGAATTTCTCGATGAAAACTTGGTAATCCCGGTCGTTCAATTTATCAATTGCCGGAACCCAGTTTTTGCATTTTTCTCTTAATGCACCACTTTTTACATCTTTGAAGGTAAAGAAGATTATTGTCTGATTAGGAGTATATATCTGGTATACTATCAACGAATCATGCTCTGTTTTGTGGATCTCCACATAATACATTTCTCCTCCAATAACAAGAGTAGATGTTTTAATTTTTGTATAAAAATCTATATGCATAGTTTTTTGTTTTAGTTTTATCTACTATATATATTCCTTTTATATTGTCAAGCCTTTCTTATGTTTTTCTTTTCTTGAAAAGCCTATGCCTTTGGCTATAGTGAACTTTGTTACCTATTCTCAATTCTCAATTTTCAATTTTTAATTATAATGTAGTTATGTTATTCTTCGACTATCTCCACAACCTCGACCAACACCTTGCCTTGCTCCAAAAGAGAATCAAAACCAAGCAGAGCATTTTTCTCGTTGGCGGATGTGTGAGAGATCCACTATTGTGATTGGAGAAAAAACCTATCGATATCGATTTTACGATGGCAGGGAAACCTGAGGAGATCTATGCAGCGATTGATAAGAAAGGGATGTCGCATTTTATTACAGAGAAATTTGGGACTATAACATTGATTACGAAATGACAAGGATGAAGATGAAGAATGAAGAATAAGAATGAAGTGAAATACGAGTTGACTCCATTAAGGACGGAAGGTGACTACGAAGATTTTAGGCACCCGGGTGAGATTACGCGAAGCAATGATGTCTTGCTAGACTCGCAGAGGAGAGACTTTACCATCAATTGCATGTATTATACCAATATCCCCTATAAAGCTGAATACACCAAATTACTTTCTACCAAAAATATCCATACATATTCTGACGACGAAACGTTCTTGAAAAGACTCGATGACCATGGCTACCTTTTTATCAAGAATTCGAATACCCTCATCGTCCAAGACCATAAACATATCGCTAAACTCTTCGCTGAATGAACAGTACACCCAGACCATTTGTTGACCATGCTGAAGTCAGCTACCGTATTTACTCTAAAAAAAGAAAAGAATGATTGAAAATTGCAAAGTCCAGAGAAATCTGGGAAAATTGAAAATTGAAAATTAAGAATTATAGTCGATCCGCATAAGGGAATCCATGATAGTATCCATAGGAAGCTGAGAGCTGTCGGAGAACCAGATAAAAGGTTTGGTGAAGATGCATTGAGGATTGTTAGAGCGGTGAGGTTTGTGAATGTACTTAACGAGAAGTTGAAACATTGAAAGATGGAAAAATTGAAAAATTTAAATAAAGAGATACCTGTCATCTTATTTGATTTTAATAAAGAAACACGAAATAGTCTCAAAAAAAATCATGCATTGGTGAATAATGTCGCCAAAGAAAGGATCAAAGAAGAAATAATGAAAGCGTTTACGGTAGGTGATCCCTTCGGTTTCATCGCATTGCTTGATGAAGCGGAATTACTGGAGCATTTGTTCCCTGCGCTGTATGGAACCAAAAATGTAGATCAGCCTATCAGATATCACCCGTTCGATATATTCACGCACACGCTCCTCTGCTTATTTGAATTGCAAAAAATAAATGCAGACCCACTCGTGAGATTAGCGATGCTCTATCACGATGTCGGCAAAGTAGAACAATTTGGTGCATATCAAGAGGGATTGAGCAAAGAAGAAATCAGAGCCATCCTCGCTGGACCGTTGAACCACAGAAAAAGTTCACCTGAATACGCGAAAAGGGATTTCAAAGCGCTCGGTTTTTCTAGTAAAGAAATCGCACTCATCTCCTTATATATCGCGAATCACCATAAACCTGAAGAGATGCTATTTATCAAAGAAGAAAAAGTAGAAAAAAAAGTCAGGACGTTTTTTAGCGAGGTCGGCTATGAAGTTGCGAATAATATTCTCGACATTGCTATCGCTGATAGACTAGGTCAGTACAACCCTCTGCAAAATAGCGCAGATATTTCCGACGTGTATACACTCAAAGATATCCTGAAAAAACTTCAGAAGAAGGAAGGACAATTTACGATGAAAGACCTCGCTATCGACGGCTGAGATATCATGAGAGAATTCAACCTCAAAGCCTCCCCTATCATTTGAACCTTACTGAAAAAGGCCTTGGCACGGGTAATCAACGATATCAAAACAAGAAACACGAAAAAAGAGATCTTTACGTTTTTGGGAGTGCAATTGAAGCAAATCAAGAAATAATTATTTTCCACCTTATCTTCAAAAAAACATCTTACGGAAATCTGCAAGTTTTTTTTCAATATCTTTTTTATGTTCTATTGCATGTATAAGGCTATAAATAAACAGTCTTTTTCTGTAAAATTTTGATCTTCACAAAAAATCCTCCTCTTTTTTTCATTGATAGTTCTTATATACCCCATATACGAATTCATCTCCATAGTCCCATAACCTATCAAAATCCAGGGCAGGGTCTGCAATCCTTGCATCGCTAAAATCAATGATTCATGATATATCAGTAAGTTCATGGGTAATGAATATATTTTTTTCTTGAATATCGCTATGTGTCATTACCTTGTATTCAACTGTTTTTTCTTGCAATTCTTTTATATACTCTACAACTGATTGAATCTCTTCCTTAGAGAAAAACCCTTCGCATTTTTCACTAAACTCTTTCTGAAAGTTTTCAGTTCGTTCATCGGATGCTTCTGATTCCTTTTTATATCATATTTCTTCAAATAATTCTACGGGAATAGCGTGGAGTTGCGACAAAAAATGCGCCAATTGTTGCTGGACATTCTTTTGAGCAGTAGAAAACATTTTCTTACTATATATTTCTACCGTCATAGGCGATCAAGGGATAGCCGAATATCCGACACAGCTATTATCATCAGTAAAAAATTGATAATGAGGAATAGCGATATCTACATATTTTTTGATTATAGCGAGCAACTGTTTTTCTTTTTGATGTACGGTTTTTACATACTCATTTCTTGGAAATCTAAAAACAATACTATTATCAAGCATAAGTACTTGATTATCCCGTCAATCATTGAATACTTCATATATCTGCCAAGATATCTTGGGGAACTTATTTTTCACGATAGCAAGTAATTCTTGCTCTTCCAATTCTTTTTTTTCCATCCATTATTTGTATATTATAAAATAGTTTGTATCTCCTTTAATGACGCTATTTCAAAATCACAATAGCTATCATTCAATTTTTCTTTTTTCCCGGGATTCAACCATATCGTCGTGGCTCAAGATTTATGTCATCCTTGCGTATCCGACCGCCCATCTCCGATTACGTATTTCACATCAGGTGTACCATAAACCTTTTCAAGTTTACTGAATGAAGATAAAAATACATCTGGATGGGGTTTTTTATGTTTCACTTCATCTGCGCTCGTGTTTGCTGTGACTAATTTATCCAAATGAAAATAGGCTATAATCTGATCGAGCAGCGGTCTAGCACATCATGAGGAGATTCATAGTTTATATCATTTATCATGCAGATAGATCAATATCTCTCATACATGCGGCATAAGACTTATCTTTCATGCATGCAATAACGATAACACCGTCTCATCTTTTTTGAAAACTAAATTTTTCACTTCTTCGTCAGTGAAATCAAAATTTTCATACGATAATAATTCAGTGATCCGTTCTTGAGGAGTCCTTCAGGCATATTTCATTCAGATGGTCTGAGGATCGATGATCAGTCATTTGGATTTGAGAAAATCAGATTCCACCTGCTGATGAATCCTCTGGGTATCGGTTAGCGTTCCATCTAGATCAAACACGATATGAACTTCCATATGATATCTACAATAATATAAAATACTACTGCCATAAATCATTTATCGGAACTATCTTCTCGGGATCAGCTTTTTCTACTATTTTCTCTTTCATGATATCGATAAATTCTTCGATGATGTTGGTAGCATAAATCTTGCAATCCAGATCAGGATAATATTTTTGCTGAACGACACATCCCCCACCACATAAGGTATTTATTGTGCAGTCTACACATTTTTTATCATCGAGAATCTTCTTATTTTTTAATACATGATTGGCGTCGATCCCCTCTTGGATATCTCCGACACGGAATTCTGGTGTATTGATTGTCCTAGGACAATGATAGATAGTCCCATCAGTTCAACACACATAATGGAATCATTTCTGCGAATCACAAAAGCCGTATTTTGGTCATCGATACGTTTTGTACGTTCATAGCCATCAGAAGCTTCTGACGATATGACCGAGATATTTGAAGCTTTCAAATTTCAATTTCCCGTTTAGTTCTCAATATTTTTCCCATAATTGTATCAATGTTTGAACGATTTTTCCTTCAGAGATTTCGTCTTTTGTTGGGTCTAAATTGGCATAATCATGAGATCACTCTATCCTCCACTCAAAGAATTTGTTTTTTAGCCAACCTTTCCCCTGGACGAACAGTATTAATTCTTCTAGATGTTCTCTATTCCCTGCTCACAAAATCGTCTGCATCTTTACGGGCAGATGGTTTTCGAGCAAGAGATCAATGGCTTTTACCACATCAGGGAATGAACTCTGTCATCAGCGATATGGTCTTCTTGCATCATGAATCTCTGGTGGCCCATCTAAGGTCACACGGAACCCAGAAATCGTTTTCGAATATTTTACAAACAAATCGATGAAATCTTTTACTCTGGATCCATTGGTGACAATAATGACTTCCCAATTACGTTGTGCCGCGGAATCCAAGATATAATGGATAATCTCTTTATCAGAAACACAGAGCGGTTCGCCTCCGAAAATAATCAGATTCATCTTTTTATCTTCAATCTTATGCTCTTGTTGGAAGGTATGAATAGCCTGAATTATTTTTTCTAATTTTTCCAAGGTCGCTTCAGAATTTTCCAATGTCTTTTTTTCATAACATATCGGACATCCGAAGTTGCAATTGAGTGTTGTCAGGATATAGAATCGATACGGCACGTTTTCACTATGCTGCTCGTAAGTCTTTTGCAGATTTTTTAGTGCAGATAGTCTTTCTTTCCCTGATAAAAAATACCCTCTGCTCGTCAGATAATTTTTGTCCTCTTCTGACATCTGTGTAAGGATTTTATTTGGTGCTATATCGATAGCGCCTGTGATTGGGTTGATGAGAAGTATATTCTCTTTATTCAATGGGTACCTTATAATACTCTCGGAAAGTTTCATGTGAAGTGGTAAAATATAAAATAGTATCACTTTGTCTACGATAGTTTCCAAACTTTATAAATTACATTTTCTCTTGGATTCTGAATCCCTTCTGCAATATATCTGCGGAATCGACTCCTCTGCTTTTTTGCTAATTGATGGGTAGTAATCATCATACGGTCTTCCATATCCGTATAAGAGCAACGTCATTCCAAATAATCAATAACTTCTTTGTAGCCAATTCCCTGCATGGATTGCAGATTTTTCGTATATCATTTTTTCAACAGTCACTGCACTTCTTCAATCAATCCTCACTTCAGCATCTCTCTGACTCTTGCGTTTATTCTCTTGTTGGTGTCTTCCTTTTCGCGTCGAAGTCCAAGCATGAGCAATGGCCGTTGTGGTGGCTGAGCAATAAAAGTGTCAGTTTTTTTCTCTCCGCTTGTATAAAATATTTCTAGTGCACGGACGATATATCTTATGGATTTCGGATGTAATTTCATGGCTTCTTCGGGATCGAGTTTCATGAGTTCTTGATGGAGTATTCACGGCTCTTTCTCTTCTTTTGCGAACAATTCATCTCTCATCTTTATGTCAGGTGGGATATCCGGCATCGTGAAATTTTTGTAGACCGTATCGATATAAAGTCCTGTTCATCAGACGATCATCGGAAGTTTTTTACGTGATTGGATGTCAGGAATTATTTTGTAAACGTCGTTTTTCCATTGCCCAGAAGTATAGGTTTCGTCTGGATTTACAATATTTATCTGATGATGCGGAATTGTTTTTAATATCTCATTGGAAACTTTGTCGGTTCAAATATTCATATATCTAAAAATCTGTCTGCTATCCGCAGAGATAATCTCTTCATCGAAATATTTGGCTAATTCTATAGACAACTTGCTCTTTCCCGTAGCGGTCGCTCATCGGATGATAACAACTCCATCGGGATTTTTTTCGCGAAACAACTCGATTTCTTGCTTAGCTTCTTGAATTATATCTGCTATTTCCATACTCCATGACTAAACGGATAAATGTTTACATGATACATTTTTTGTTTAGAATTTCAATTTTAAGATACCGATTGCTTTTGAAATCATAAAAATACTTTTCTTACGATTGTATTTTTATGCATCAAAATACATCGGCATAATTTCGACCTCATGAAAAATCCTTAATACTTCGGTTTTTCATTGGGTCTCAATTAAAAAAACCTGCCCAAAATGAGCAGGAGTATAGTATAAAGTACATAGATTTTTATCCTATAAAACTCATAGTACAAAACCTACCTTTTTGTAATATATATCTCTCTTTTCCATTATCACCATTCTTTTCATACCTCTGCTTGATGATATAGTCAATTGCTTGAAATGCATTTGCAACAGTTATGTCTCTCACGATAGGATAGGATAAACTTGTTGTCATATCCTCCCTCTTCAAGGTTACTTTAGAATGAGAAACAAGAGCAAGATATTGTCTGTCTCTGATAACCATCTCTTTCCGGATACTTCTGAGCCCTTGATCCATAAAAGGATGTTCTTTGGAAAATATTCGTTTGATGGTATATACTCCCCGGTCTATCTCCAAAGAGAAGTCCTCATGCCGAGTTTGATATTTATCATCATCTTGATCTACACCCAGATGATCTTCATACCTGTATCTGTTGTCTTCGATAATATCCAACAGATTATAGATACTTTTCTGTAGGATATCCGGAATACATACCGAACCCTGATATATTCTTGCAGGATTTAATCCAGAAGTTCCAATGACACAATTCAGCCCTAATGTACCAAAGAATTCAATATTGTCTTCTATGGTAGCTTCCGGGCTGAAATCGACTACAATTTCATCGCCTTGTATCAAAGAACGAATTCTTTTGTTTTTACGATCTTGTATCGGAAACAATGTTACTTCCTGTCCCAAAATGTCTATTTTCCTTTTTGTATGGCCTGAGAAGCCAATAGGGGCGAGGGCATAATTTGCTGCAAGGGGATAGTTTTTGGACATCACAACCGTTTCTGCAATTTGTGTGGCTATCCTTCCGGGGAGACCACTTACGATGATTTTGAATTGGTTACTTGAATTTTTCATATGTTTGACATTTTATTTTTTATTAATGTATTTAATTTAAAAAGTAAGTCAATAGAAAAGTTTTCTATATAAATTTCTAATTTTCCCTCTTCGAGGACAAGCAATTTCTAATTTCTAAACAGTGGGCGAATCTTTTAGCGAAGAAGAAAATTTATTGAAAATTAATGTCAGCTCCTTTGCTTCTTTAAATAAAATTTTCAATTATTCATTATATATTTTCTCAGTTTCCAGCAGCAAATCCAATCGATAATAGGTCTCTTGAGCTTCTTTTCTACATATATGTATTTTATTCCTAAAATCTTTCTTTGAGCTAGCCCCATTTACCTCATGATAGTTTGCTCAAATACTTGTAGCTGATCTCAACAATTGATTTATTATATTCGAGTTCATTTGTGTAATGGCAATCTTTTTTATTGTATTCAAAACACTCTTGCTAAACTTTACAAGCCTTCATTCTAAATCATATTTCATTTATCATCTCTACAATAAATAAAAGATGTTTGTTTGAAAATTGAAAATTGAAAATTAGAAATTAGAAATTATTATTTATATTTCTCCGGATTAAAGAATGGCATAGTCGAACAGCCTTTGGTTTCACACATCAACTTGCCTATCTTCCGTACATCTCACTTTTTGATCAATACCGTTGATCGTTCTTCCGTGAATTTCTGCTGATTGCTTGCGAGGGTGTATTCGAGGGTGTAGGTGAAATCTTTTATATTTGGATTGGTTGAATTCGTTGTCTTCTCCTGGATATTGGTTACCACGATTTTTGGAGCAAGAACATTTTCGGTGAACTTGGACAATCGATTTTTGCTGTAATAGGTCGTAAAGACATTTGATTGGTTGAGATGGGCATCTGCCATGGTGTGAATAATAACCGTATCTATCGTATTTACTGCTTGATAAAAATTCAAGATAACTTGTTGTTCCGCCGTGATGTTTTGGACTGTTGGCTGTGTATCGCTTGTATCTACTATTACTGTAGGGGGCTCTTGCACTCCTGTTGCAGTAGTTGTTGTATAATCGATATTCCCTGTATCTACGTTCGCTATTTCAGCAATATTTGATGATGTCACCTCGCTTGTTTTTTTGTCTCTTATAAAGGTGAAATACAACGAGACGATAAATAATATAAATGAAAGAAGAAACAGCAACAAAATTATAGAATCCTTTCTCTTGGAATCATCGACAGATTTTTCTACAAATCACACGACAGCAGGCGGCACACGATTGGAGTTCGTATGTGGTTTTTGATCCTTCCTCGGTCTTCATGGTCAGGATTGAATATTTGTCTTTGGTTTTTTGGAAATGAATTCTTTTTTTGGTCTTCCCGGACTCTTTTTTTTATTTTTTGTCATGAATATAGGTAAGAACTAAATTATAGTAAGTGGATACTAGAATACAGGTTTCAATAGAGATTTAGTATACATGATTTACAGACTTCTAGAATCCAAAGTCTATTGGGTTTTTACTATTTTATTAAGTGCATTTCTCGTGGCAGGTCACATCCATCATCGAACAGATGATTTTTTTTCGTATCCTTTGAGCAATCATTTGCTTAATTGGAATTGATAGACAGCGTTTTTGGTGGCTTTATCATAGATACCGTTGATAGCTCCACTATAGAGGTTGAGTGTGGTAAGCAGATTCTGCAATGCTTTGATATCTTGATTATATTCATTACTGGTAAATGACCTAGTGAAAATGGTCGTTATTTTGACTGCCGGTGACAGAATGATAGCACCAGTAGCATTCCCTGTATCTACTGGTATGGAAATGATAGAACTTACAAGATTTTTCAATGCGGTCGTAATATATCCTTTGATATAATCGACAAATTCAGCATATCTTTGTTTGAATTTTTGGATATATACTGATTGGAATCCGCTATATATCTGATCTTTTACGGTGGTACTTATTCCTTCACTCTCTAACTTTGCCCATCACGAATTCACTACTGCATTCATTGCGGTGATTTTTGCTCCTAAGGAATTTATCTCTTCTGCATCAGGAATCGTTACGATATTCGTACAATTAAGCTGATTGGGAGCGATGTAGAATCTGGATACAAAATTATTCACCTGCTCTTTGAGTGCAAGATATTGGCTGCGGTTGTATCGATTTTGAAGGGCATTGGTAAGATATTGATCTAAGTCCATCCCATATTGATTGATTACATACTCCTTTTGTTTGGAGAGATCCCCTGTTATATTCTGAAGCTTGGTATATTTTTTTATAGTAGTGTCGATAAGCGGCTGAAGTGATTTATCCAACCCATCAAATCCTTTGGTTGTAAGATCATCTATTTTTTGCAGCAGATTATCCAATCCTGTCACCTTTGCATTAATTTTATTTACTACAGATTCTACGCCGCTGAATTCGTCAATCACCCCTTGCACCTTAGCCATATTATCTTGGATGTTTTTGATTAAATTTTTATTGACAGCACTAAATTGAAGAAATGTAGAAAAAAATTCTGTGGTTTTTTGCGTATAGGTAGTGTCAAAATTATTTATAAATCCCGTATAAAGAGTAACTTTTGCATCTATTTCATTCTTGATCTTAGCTTTTTCGCTCTCGTAGGTTGTTCCTGAATCAAACATATTTATCTGATTTTCTTTCTGGAAATTCTGTTTTTCTTCACTATCTGCAATCTGATTTTCCAATCCGATAAAATCCTTTTTGAATGCCATCATCAATGCTGCCTTATCTTTCATCATCTGAGATACTACTGATTCGCTTGGAATCGCACCGAAACAGACAAGACTCTGATAATCTATACTTCTGAGGATATTGAATCATGTCTTACTGAATGTAGTATACAGCTTATTGTATGTTGTAGTCATTGCTGCATTGATACCACTCTCTTGTGCATAGATATAGGTAAGTAATGATCAGGTATATGGGAGGGTTGTATTTGTATTCACTAGGTCTCACGTAGATGCTTTGGTAACAAATCAAAGAAATAAAAAAGCAGAGATTGTCGACAAAACTATAATTTTTGAAATATTTTGCATATCACTTTTTATTTAAAAGTAAAGACAATAAGCTTGATTACTCATTTTTTTAAACTTTTATTATATAAATTCAAGTTGATTTTGGTTGTATAAATAACTAAATTGCTGATGCTTATTTGTAATTGATGTAATTTGGTGTATAATTGACTATGAAAATATATTTCATATTTGTCCTCCTTTTAAAAAGGAGGGGTGGTGCGAAGCACAGGAGGATTTAAGTTGTAGACACTAAATCCCTCTTCCCTTCTGGCATCTCCCTTCATAAAGGGAGACAAAAAGAGAAACCTTTTAACTTATAACTAAGTAGTATGACCTTAATCCCTAGCGTAATCGAGAAAGTAAAATGAGGTGAAAGAGCCTATGATATCTATTCTAGATTACTTGAAGACAGGATTATCTTTATCGGAGAACAGATCGATTCTGCTATCGTAAGTTCCGTCGTCGCTCAAATGCTTTTCTTGGAAAAGAAAGATCCTGACAAGGACATCATCATCTATATCAATACTCCAGGGGGAGAGGTATATTCATGAATGGCCATCTACGACACGATGCAATATATCAAATGCGACGTCTGCGTCATCGCTACAGGACTCGCTGCTTCTATGGGCTCCATCTTTCTCGCGTGATGAACGAAAGGAAAGAGATTTGCATTGCCTCACAGCAAGATTATGATTCATCAACCACTCATTTCTTGATGAGGATTAACGGGACAAGCAACAGATATTCAGATAGAAGCTGAAGAGATGATGAAGATCAAAAAAATGTTTATAGAAATTATGGCAAAACATACGGGACAAAAGATCGAGAAAGTTTCTCAAGATATGGAGAGGAACAAATGGCTCACGCCAGAAGAAGCAAAGGCGTATGGGTTGATTGATAAAATTATCCAATAGATAAAAAAATAGTAGGGGCGAATAGCATTCGCCTTTTTTTGGAATAAAAAAAAACTGCCCACAACGGGCAGTTATATATTTTTTTTGGAATAATTTTTCTTTATTTCTGTGTGAAAGATGGTTTTGTTTTTGGGCATCTCTTGTCTAAATACAGCCAGAGATAACCATTAACACTCCTGGTTTCATACTTATAGCCGAGACCAAATAATCCACCGGCACAGAATGTACATGATTGGAATGTTTTCAGAAAACCTGTCTCTGAGCGGACCACCTTTTTCGACAACAGATTATAGCCATTATCAGAATAAATTTGATAGTCTTTATTTTTGCCTAATTTGACACAAATAAAATTCGCTACTATCTGATCCTGTCTCCATGACGTCACGTTATAGACGTGTGGCAAATCAATGTTCATCATACTACCAGTTTTTTTGTTGTATGCATCGTACCAGCCAGAAATTTTTAACCAGCCATACTTTACCATTGCCTGATATTCAGCTTTTTTGTTCCGGTATGCTACACAGCCTCCAAATGCAACTTTTGAAGTGATATCTGCTGCAACTTTTACATTGTAGGTCATCCCTGCCCCTTGCGCTTCAGTAAAGGTTTCGAATTGATTCCCTGCGGTAACCATTGCTGGACGCTGTTCAGTAGACAATGTTGCTGTATACCCTGTTTCAATTCGTAGACCTTTGATTGGCTCAAATTTTGCCCAAAATTGTTCAGCATCGAAAGTATTGTCCTTTTGCAGATGATAAATTGCGGAACTACGTAGAGCTGCCCATTTAGTCATTTGCCATGTTCCCATAACACCGACCCGGGTGGAAACAAATTTATTATTGTACATGCTGTCGATACTAAACTGTCCGCCGGACAATATACCTGCATACAGTTTGTCGATCATAATGGTGCTATCTTTACTGATCGGGATGTTTTCGATTTGAGCAAAACTGCTCATTGTGATCACTATCAACGTGATCATTACCATAATTTTTTTCATTTTTTTTTCTTTAAGTTTATTTTGGTTTTAATTTGTTTTTTTATCTTTTTTATTATAAGTCAATAGATATTTTATCTATAATGTGTTGTTGAAAAAATAATATACCGAACCGCTTTCGAAATCTGCAATTATTTCACTGCATTCATACTTGCAGTCTTTCAATTCGTCGGTATATATTCTCAATCATCCAAAGAAATTGCATTTTACTGATTTTTTTGGCGGTTGAGTATAACATCCACAAAATAAGAATAAAATCATAGCAAAAAATCCGCATTACTGCGGATTTTTATCGTCGAAATGGAGGTTGCATGTGATAAATCTCAGATATATGTTTTATATCTATTGTATAACCACAAATTTTTCATTGTATAATACTGGATTCCTATTTGATATCTCTTGTATTTTAGGTTTGAGTATATCTTTCAATGAACACCAATTCATAGCATTGAAATTCGCGTTCACATCCATGATACAATATGAAGCTATGGAGCTTATTTGTTTGCGCATCATTTTCAATGTAGAATTTTTTGCTAACATACATTGAATATTTTCCTGTGATGCAAAAACTGCCCATGCAGAACCCGTCATATCCTGACCATTCTGTGCATGTATATGCTTCCATATATAGAGAAGCATCCTCTGTACATCTTCTTCTTCGGATTCTTTGAGTTTTTTCTGCATATATTTTTCTCTCTCTTTCCTTGCTTGAGCAAGATCATTATTGAGCAATGCTTCTAGATACTCCAATGAATGAATCATGTCGTGTGCGTAAGGATCTACTTTTACAAAACAGTTATTGAGTGCATATATTTGTTTGGGCAATATTTTTTGCTGGTCAGGATGGTTTTTGAAATATTCCTTATATACACGTTCCGTTATTCTTATTTTTCCGTCTTTCTCTCCGAATATCTCTTTTGCCAATGCAATGACTTCTTCTTTTTCTAGCGATATACCAAGCTTCCTCTCATGTTGTGCTGTTCTTATTCCCTCATTATTTCCACTATTAAAATCTTTTCCATCACCCACGCCTCCTTTGGATTTCCGTTCCATATATGCGATAAATCAATCTGGTGATCATGTATATTCTTTTGCTGCATCAGCGACCTCTTTGCTATATTTGCGCATAGCTAAGGATTTTACATAGTCTCTTTCAAAATTCAAAAATCTCTCATAGACATTCCCATCGTTTACAAGGTTTTCCAGATATCCTTCTTTGCCTATAGGCAATCCTCACAATCTCTGTGCAGTATTATTCATATTTTTAAGAATTTTTGGATATTTTTTGATAAATTCTTCTTTTTTCTGCGGATTTTCTTTGATTACAAAATATTCTTTCAATACATTCTTTACTATCTGATTTTCCTCTGATTGTGCATCTATATATCGTTTTTCCCTCATTTCCTCTTCTATTTTACCTATCGCCTCTTTATTATCTCTCAAAATAGCCAAAGTATACTCCTTATTGAAAATATACGGAGTCTTTCCAAAGCATGAATTGAGCGAAGAAAAGTTTTTTGGCAACTTGATCGTATGTATCTCCATCACTTTCTGTACAAGAGTTTCATATTTAAATCATGTATCATCTGTAGGATAGAGTTCTAGAAAGGTATCCTGAATTTTTTTCTGGATCTCCGGATTTTTTTTGAGATTTAATTCAGAATTTTTATCAGCCTTCGGCGAAAGCTCTTCACCTAATTCTAACAATGTTTCTATTTGTTCAGTAGTAGTACCCTTATGTTTTTTTCTTTCTTCTATGATTTTTCCTACATCCCTTTTTCGCTGTTCAGCATCTATGAATTCCACTACGCTAAAACCATACTCAGTAATCTTTTCCTGAGAAAGCTCAGCAAGATCGTAAATATCTTTCTCTCAACTAGCAATATACGTTTTGTATCATGTAGCATTGGAGAGAATGAAGGTCTCATTAAGCTGTTTATCGTAGATATACAGTTCAGTGGCATTACCATATATCTTGGGTTTGCTATTTCCTAGTTTCAGGACAAGATGATATAGGAGACATCCTATCCTGTTGAAATCTATGGTTGCGGATCATGGTTCAAAAGATAATATGCGATCTTCCAATTTCATGCATCTGATTTCAAAAATCTGCAATATCTCCTGATATGAGGACATATTCATCACTTCTGTATAGAATTTTTCTTCTTCGATTTTTTTCTTCAATATCGTTTCCAAAGCATCTACGGTTGTTGTTATCTTGCCATGCATCGCCTGACTGATGATTTTTGTCTTCAATCCTTCTGGATTATGTTTCAGTTCTTTTAGGATTTTGCTCTTATTATCCATTTCTATTTTTACATCCTTATTATCGATATATACAATGTCCATTTTTTCTGTTTTCAACAGATTCTGAATCAGTTCATCCTTGATGATGTCAGTGATATTTTTTTTGATTTCATCTAAATGGATTTTGAGTTCCTTGCTCTCTAGTTTTTCCTTATTCTCCAAAAAATATGCTATATTAGCTCAGAGCTGATCGAATAAATGAGTGTTTGTAGGATTTTTCATAGGTATATATTTACTAGTAAAATAATTTTTTGTGAGGTTTCTGTAGTACCTTATACATATTCACTATTAATTGTCAAGCCTTTTGTATTTTTTTTTATTTAATGGATACCATCATAAATAGTCATAAAAAAACCTTCCTTGTTGCTTGTAGGAAGGTTTTACTGTCGTTGAAATCAATCTATAATAGATAAACATTCAAAAAAAATTATTTTCATAGAACGTTTTTCAAATGGTTGACGATCATTCTTGCTCCATCAGGGACATTCATCTGACTACTTGTCTTATAATAGTAATCACAAGCTCCACGCTCATAAGATGGAACATCGATAGATGTAAGCAATATCACTTCTGTATCCAATCATGTCTCTTTTATCGTTTTAGCGATTCCTGTTCCTGTCCCATTATAATCGAAATATTGTCCTACAAATATGATATTCTTTGCATCGGGCTTGAGCTGAGAAACAATTTGTCATGGGTTATTGGTATACGTAACATTTTTTATAATCTCTGGCAAATTAGCATGTAATGCACTCATATCATTCTGTTTATCAGATGAATATCTGCGGCAGATAACCACATTGGGTATCTCTAGTTTTTCTTTTTTTTCGTCGTGGTGTTCTCATGCCAATACAACAAAAATGATTGGTCAAAAATTTTGTTTGATGTTTTTTTGTTGAGTGTCTCTACTTTCTAGAGCTGAATTTGATGTAACATTTTTTTTCTTCATGATATAGTATAAAAATATAAAAAATATTATAACTTTTTTGTAAGCATAGTAACCGTCTCTATAAATTTCTGGAAGTCAGAATTATTTAAGATATTATATGTTTCAATCCTTTGGCGATATCGAGAAGGATCGATGTTGTGATGTCAGCACTGGGAGGAAGATCAGTTAAAAAGTCATATTCTTTCATGCAAGCTAAAAATGAACTGAGAGGTAAAATAAACATCCTTCCCATTCTATGGATATTCTGCTTAAACTGCCGAAAAAAATCGTGGCTAGGCATATTTTTATCACAGATATGCCAGACATGTTTGCCGTCCACGAGATAATTATCCCCACCATAATAGGTCCTTATCTCTCATTGATATCATGCCTTTTTCAGCAGTTCTTCGAATTTCTTTACAACATTATTTTGTCTATCGTTTTGTAATGTATTGTATTTTGATCTGTCATTTTTGTATGCTTCTGTCATTTCTTCTGTCATCGGATAGCCTAATGCAGTACCTGCCGCATTACTAGCGATTCCTGCTTTCATAAGCACAATATCCTCTGGCTGCTCATGACTGAGACATTGCTGAACAAGATGAATGAATAGATTTTCAAAGTCTGTTTTATCTCATTCCGCATGATCAGCGAATTTCTTTTGATAATATTTCTCTATCGATTTTTCACAGATCCAATCTGCATCACAACTACCAAAAGCATTCCTTTCTTTGTGCTCGTGATTGTATCCATATCGACAGGCTCTATCTCCTACGAATATCTTGCCAGCATAAGCATTTCGATTATCTGCCGTCCATTGTTTGATTTCCTGCTTATCGGTCTCTTTGAGAAATATTTTGCAAGTAACAGGAATCTGGTGTGTGGCAAGTGTTTTCATAACATAGGGAGCTAACTGATCGTAGATGGTATCACTCCTATAGATGAAAAATATTTCTTTCCCTGAAGCTTTGATCGTGGTGATAGCCTCTTTGAGCTCTGGAGATGTATCCTCATCCAAATCATTTTGTAAAATAATGGACTGAATTTTTGTATATTCTGAAAGTTTCTCCAAATTATTTTCTAGATAGTTTTCTCTTGGCGGATTGGGTGGTCCTAAAGTTTCCATGATTGTTGTAGAGGAATAAAATTATTGTTGGTTTGTTAAGACACGTAGTGTCTCTATATGTTCTTTGAAATCTGGATGGAATGAAATGTATGTACCATATTTTCTTATGATTGTCTGTGCATCCTTATACTCCTTGCGTTTGATATTTGACACTAATTCTTCTTTGATTTCTTGCATAAAAGAAGGAATAACCTCATCAGCTGAGATTCCATACTGACTCAAGCACTCTTCCAAAGAATATGTCCCTTCTACAAAAAATGCTCGCCCGAAGGATCATGTCTCGTTACCCTGATCATCAAGCCTTTGGCGATTGATAATACAATCTACAATCTCTGCTCTGCTGATATTCCCTTTTTGGATATATTCTTTCCCCTGATCGTGGGAATATCTTAAACATCCTTTAAACTTTTTGAGGGCAATAGCGTGTTTTGTCTTTTCAGAAAGTCCTAATTTTTCGATAAGCGCAAACACATCCATTCATTCTAAACTTCTGATATCTTTGAATCAGTCTTGTCTTGCAGTTTCTAATACATTTGACCAATAGCAATGTTCTTTATCATCCAATATATACACATCCAAAGGAAGTGATAATCTTTGATCCATATCTACAACATATGATTCCAAAAAATCGTTATCAAAAAGATGTTTATACTTCAGTATCAATTGCAGTGATTTCTGGAAATAATGCCGGGCTTTTACCTGCTCATTTTTACTCATTCAGTGAATTCCAGGTTTTTCTATCGCATCAATCAGAATATGAATATATTTTTCTCGATGAGCGTCAGTAAGCTCTAATTTCAAACTTTCGGCAAGTGTATATACATTTTCTATTTCCTCAATCTTCGTTTCTCTATCTCACATCATCTCTTCGATAATTTCCTTGCATATGTTTTTTATCTCTTCTTGCGTTATTTTTACTTCATATTTTTTCTCTAATTCTGCGATACTCAGATATGTTGTCTCAAAATTTTCTTTATCATATTCTCCTATTTCCAATGTACCACGTTCTACGATATTATCACCCAGCATATCATAGAGTATACTCAATATACACGTCTCTCAGAGATTATGTTTTTTAGCCAATGCAAGTTTCACCTCTAATTTGCCATATTTATCTTTAAAACCATAATATGCGGTTGATTTTTCATGACAGATATGTTCGACTATTTTTTGAGTGATCTCTTTATCTTGTTTATTTTCGTAATACTGTAAGATCTGATAGATATCCAGACCTGGATGTTGTTGTTGAATATTTTGTATTTCATCTGCCTTTCCTTTTTGTTCTTCTTCTTGATCTATCATTTTCTGTGCTTTTTCGACAAGATCTTTGGAGACATTAGGATGACATAAAATCAATGTTTTTAAGTCATCTGGATAGCGTTCGTATGCTTTTTCCAGTATCCATAAAGGAGTTTTTGGATGACTGCAAAATCCTGGATATAAAAAATAATGTTCACCTTTCATGATATCCATCATAATTTCTATCTGCTGAACCATTAGGTTCTGATTGGCTAAAAGATCACGCAATTGTTCATCTACATCTTGTGGCATGATTGGTCCTCCTTTTGCTTGCTCTTTATCGTTTAAATCTTCATCGTTTTCGTTATTATTCCCTCCCTCATCATCTTCATCTTCTTTTTCATTATCATCTTCTTGATTATGATCTAGCTCATACTGTTCATCACACCATCGTTGATACGCCTCTTCACTGAGTATCCAAGGTACTTGCTGTGTTCATTGAACGATTGCTACAAGTTTTTGGAGAAGTGATTCTAGAGAAGCTCAAGAGATATTTCCATTCTTACAAAGATTGGAGAGTATATCTGAATCTGCATGTCTAAGCAAAAGCTTTATGACGTTTTTGGAAAGATAATCCTGATTTGAAATACTTTGAAAAACCTTCTGTTTCCCTTCTGCATCCAATTTATTTGCCAAGGCCATAATATCTTGGATGACGATGTGATTTTTGATTACTTCGGTTTGTACTCATCTAACTTCTCAATTTTCTGAGGTTTTTGATGTATTAAGATTCTTTGTCATCTGTATTATAATTTATAAAATAAAAGTAATTTGAACTCTGATATAAATTCCTATGTCCAAATATAATAGGAACGTAGAAATCAATATGCTTGTACCGGCGACATTTGATTCAAAATTTTGGAGCATAAGCGAACAAATTTCTGACCTGCCTGCGGTAGGCAGGTTTCAAATGACAGTCGGTATAAAATAAAAGTAATACTACGAATTAGCTGCATCTCTTTCCTTGATCATCTGAGAAATTTCATAAGCAGATACATCAAACTTTTCACTATTTTTGTATACATAGAGATCAGATCCACATATAATTAAGTGTGCTAAGATAGCCTTACGATCTACATAACTCAGTTGTCATTCGAACAATCGTCGATAGTGATCAATTTTTTCTATTCATATATCACGTGTACCTATGAGATTTTTTATCAAGGGGAAAAGATTTTCCTGTGGTATCTCTTGGATATAGTCAAATGCCTTGAACTGTCATTTTCCTAAAAGATACGTCAGCGTTTTTACTCTATCGATGTTGGTAAACTTTTCGAAATATTCGAGAATCAATGGTGATTGTCCTGGATGATAATGATCATCTCTCTCAGCGTCTCACCATATCCCTTCTGTCTCCAATAACATATCGACCACAATCTGATGTTCCTCTCTAGATAACATAATATTTTTCAAAAACACCTTTCCTTGTTCTGATTTAATCAAATGTTCAAATAATCATTTTCTTTGTTCCAGCGTAACGTCATCATCATAAAATAAACTATTCATACGAAGTGTTACTTGCAATCAATATCCCTGAGGGATCAATGCGTCCATAACTTTGACCCGATCCACACCTCATCTCCAATCTCATCCATATACACAAGCTCGTCAGGAAAGATTATTCGCTATATATTCACCATATCATTTTTCAATGAGGTCGAGTATCCCTTCCGTGGAATGTCATTTTGTAGTAAATGTTTCAGCTAACGCACTTCTGATTTTCTCAGCAGCATCTGCTATGATCTTTTTTTCCATGTCTTCAAAAAATTCTTTTCTTTGATTAAGTACATCAGTCATTTTGATAAATTAACATATAAAAACATTGTATCTTGACATTTCTAGTTTTATATAAATGTAGTTAAATAGCAATGCGTACCTAGCAAATACTGTTGTAAAAAAATTACAACAAGCATATCTACTGTGTTTCAATATAAAAAAAATCCCCTACAGTAATTTTTCTACCGTAGGAGATTTTGTAAGGTGTATGATATGAAGAAAAATACCTAATGTAGTATTGTCTTCTCTTTGAGTACAGTTTATCTAGTACCGCAACGTCAACCTCCTCAAGGATATCTGCTAATTCCAAGTGGCGTATTATATCGGGTACCACTAGCTGCTTGATTCTCTTTCTGTTCCTTAAGAGCAGTAGCCAACGATTTACTCGCACGCTGCATCAAAGCAACGCTTATTCATTCGTTTTCACTGTGTACGATAGCTTCTTGGCAGCCTATCTGATAGCAACTTTGCGCTTTAGTGTATTTTTGCATGTGGTCAAATGCTTGTTCAAGGATATCGCATGGCACAAATTTTCCTCATAAAATTATTTTTGCAAGATCCAATGCTTCATAAAATCATTTCTTCTCTGCTCTCTTGATCAATGTATCTAAGATATTCTGGTATACCTCTTTGGGATACGTATGATGAGCATCGTTTGCTATCTGTCCGATTGCCGTTTCTTGTTGGTCTGTCCAAATCGCATTACGTGCAATCTCTTCATAGATATAGAATGGAGCAGATGTAGCTCATGCGAGCAGATTTCCTATCTTATAATCAGAATTTTTTTTAAAGTTTTCTTCCTTCCAGAGACAAAATAACTTATCAAACATATCCGATGAATATATGCCTTCATTATCATCGAGCGACTTACATATTTTTCTGACTGCTCTATATCTTGCACTAGAATTATTTACGGACAATGCTATATATTCAATAACTTTCGGTGGCGTATTTTGGTTTATAACCAATTCATCAGCTATTTTTTCATTATCGAGCATCGGCTTATATACCTGCCATTTCTCCTTACCGATCGATTTGATGACCTCTGTCTCCAATTTTGCGATAATATCTGTGAGATTATTTTCTTTGGATTCCTCTTTCATCGAATCTTTGCAGGTTATAACCAACATAATTATCGGTCAGATATCTTGTTTGATTTTATTCTGTTTGTTTACTCCACATTCTGGAGTCTGTAATGTATTGAGTTCTTTTTTCATATACTACTTTGAAAGGTATAAAAAATAATATTGTATCTTTATCTACATCTTACTCTTTGATAGTACTTCAATCATATGCCCTAATAATTTGTAGGTTTTTACCTTTATGGATTCTTGAGTCGCTCGGCCTGCTCTGTACGTTAACACATGATTATTGAGTTGTTGTTTTAGCTTTCCATTACTATCTTCATCTAGACGAAGTGTTTTGGTTGTCGGTAATCATTGATACACATCAAGACCAACAAAGAGTTCGCTACTGAGCATTTTTCTTGTCAATTCTTCTTGATCCAATGCATTCCCGTCACTTGTATTTATGAAGTAAACACCGTTTTTTAGCAATCATAATTTTTCTTTGGAGAGCAGATTGGGTGCTTTATGTGCTTTGATATTCAAAGAAACAATATCTGATTGTTGGAGTAATTCATCTAGATCTGAATATTGATACTCAATATGTTCCTTTTTAGTTCCCGTATAAATAGCCTTCATACTGAAACTTTTTGCTATCTCCTCTACTCTGCCACCGATTCTTCCAAGACCAATAATACCGATTACTTTATTTTTTAGTGTCTCGTCGTAATGAGCAAGCGACTGGATATCTATGCTCTGATTTCATTTAATTTCGTTAATTTTATTTATCGTCACGTCGTCCAATGCTGTTGAATCGAAGAGAATGAATTCATTCAGTGCCAAAAGCTTATAGAAATCAGCTATACTCGAATCAGGATTTTTTAGAATAGTAATATTTGTTCTGAAGCCATTTCTGAGAATATTCGCAACGTAGTCGAAGGAGTCTGAAGTAGAGATGATTCAGATATTTTTTCCTTCTAGAGATTTGGGAGGAATGATGTCGTCTAATACTTTTCCTTGCATATCGCCATAGTGATTTAACGATCTTCCTATCTTATGAAACTGATGAGAAAATTTTCCCTTTCTCGTATTTTTTTCGTTGATATATGCTTTTCTGTAATAGGTAAATAATGTAAGAAGTGTCCCGATAGCGATATCCTCATCAGTCTCTGCCTTCTTGTCGGTCTTTTTATTTCTCTCTATAAGTTCCAAGATCATATTGAATTCTAGTTCTGCCACAGAGTCCGTTCCATAGTCAGCCACACATCAGGTGTAAATTCATTTTTCGTTCGCGAGTTTTACGTTCAATCTGTGTTCGTATTCATGTGTCCATGTAATGATTGCTCTCGGATGTATCTTTTCCAAGATAATGTCTGGGATCCCTGTCCAACAAGTAATTACACAATCAGCATCTTTGATCCTGTTGTACAAATTTTGTGCAGGAATATCATCTCTCAATCATTGCTCCACATAGCACGCACCCGTTTTCAATTTCTCGTGAATCTCAGTGTTTATGCCGTCAAAACTCTCAGGCAGCGATGATGGCCAGATGATGATAGTTGCATCTTCTGGTAAAGAATAATTTTCTGGCAACTCCCATTCTTTTTTTTCTTGATTAAATTCCAACGGAACCCTTTCGATTTTCGGCTTGTCTACAAATGTCTTCAAGACAGCTTCATGTTCTGGATAGAATATCACGGTATCTAAAATGACTACTTTTTTGAATTTGTTGTTCATTAATTTTGATTTGTTGAGTATACTATTCATATATTCTGATAAAAAAAATAAAATCTTATTTCACTGAGAATAAAAACACTCTTTCTTGACATTTCTATAAATAAACAAAAGTAGTGTAATATCAATGCGTATCTAGTAAATACTGTTGTAAAAAAATTACAACACCCTGGAGCGATGGACAAAAGAACGATGGAAGGATATAATGACAATAGAAAAAAACTCCGCTATAATGGAGTCTTTTGTTGAATTATTTTCATAAGCATAATATATACTGTTCTTGATTGTTATAGGTATTGTCTATTGTAAATCAGCTTCCTTGTATACTTGCAATAAGTTGAAATAACGTGGGTTTATTGGTAACTGATAATAATATTTTTGTTCATTTCGGGATAGATAATTTGGCTATCACTATTTCTTCTTCGAAAACAAACCACTCTTCTATCCTATGCAGTGCTCTGTTAAACATGATATCTATATATCACGCATGCTGAGGTACTCATATGTATGCTAATGGGCTAAAGGTCAATACTCTATTTTCTGGTGTATTGTATTCTTTGACAAGATTTTGTATATTTTCTCCATTACCTATTTCCACTCCTATCACTACCATATCTTTTTCATTACATATATCATAGAGGTTTCTGAGATATGTTATCATATCTATACTATTAGTAATCGTATTTCATAGCATCATGACGAAATTGGATCCCTCCATATATTGCTGAATAGTAGTAATATCATCAAAATCACTTTGTATATATTGCTTATCTATACTAGTTGTCATCTTTTTTTGCTGGTTTTTGGCAATAGTAAGCATTTGATTGCTTATATCTATAGCTAGATATCTTTGTGTAGTATCGGCCATTTTTTGCATAAGCAGAGATCACTTTACTCCATTTCATGGACCTAAATCTATTATCTGATTATATAACGAGGAGAATCAGATATTTTTCAATATTTCTATCTCTCTCTGATATCATTGATACTCCGGATTCTGTGTGAAATCTATAAAATCAAAGGCTCATTGGTCTATATAGCTATATTTGGTAAGTGTCTGTGTATAATTTCAGGAGATATGTGCCCTTATGATTTCTTGTATATCATGTATTATGGTTGCGTTCATGGTCATCAATTAGGAAGTAAACAATCTTGGAGAAATGATTGGTAATTTGGGTCTCTCAATGGGCAATAGGATTGACAATGATAGTCTGTAAATAATGTATGCATAAGTTTTTTCTGTCTTTCCCATGCTTGTGACATATGCATCTGAGAAATATTTCCTATAGGAATGCCCGCATGTGCATCGAATAACCAGTCTCCATAAAAGTTTATGCCTATACCATAATAAAATGTTCAACAGACAGAAAATCATATATCTCATACAGAACTTTTGGCTAAGATAATAGAATTGTGTTGGTACTGATCCACTACACTATCTTGATGCAAGTAATCAACTTGTGTATCTTCTAATCTTCATTGCGGTATCTGCGAAGAAAGACTAAAAAATATATCATGTGCATCACAATATGCTCTCAACTGTTCATTATCTTGCTGATTGTTTTCAAATACTCAGCTAAATAATCAAAAATTATATATGTGACAACCATCAACTATATCTGTATGTGAAAATACCTCTTCAACGAACTGTATATTTTTATATATCACATCGAACATCCTACGACCTACATTTTGATTATATTTTTTTGCATCAAAATATTTTATACTAAGTATAAGCGAAACATCATACTCACACAACAACTGCAATAATTTTCTATCCAGTAATGATCCATTGGTAAATATGGTCACATGGATACCAAGTGTTGATGCAGTCTGAAGTATTTTTTGCAGATACGGTCTAAACATAGGTAATGTAGTCTCACCTTCACCAGATATTTCTATATGCCTCAATCAATACTGACTCGCTTCTTGTATGATCACCATCATAGCGTCTACAGATATCATCTCCCTTTTTGGTCCTATTTGTGGTTTATTGAGCGAATTGGCAGCAAAACAAAAGCTGCAGTTGTAATTACATAGCGGAGGAAAATTAATAGACAAAAAATCCAGTCTATTCTCTCCAAATTTTATTCATTGTATCCTCTCGTAATAATAGGGAGAGCCCCTAAAAATCCTTTCTATGTTCATGGTAGAATAGATAAAAAAATAAAGATAAAAAAATCCCCTACAGTACTTTGGTACGATAGGAGATCTTTGAAATTTTGTGATATCAAGAAAGACTCCTACCGCAGTAGTTTCTTGCCTTTCTTGGTACCTGTTAGATTACTATATATCATAATGAAGAACATGAATCGTATAAAACATGACGATAATTATATAATTATTTTCCACTAAATATCAATATCTACCTATAAAATACCGTTGTCGGGGTCCTGCAACACAAGAAAATATATCCTTTATTACCCTATCAACTGTTCGCCATCCTTGGTGAATTTGGTTAGAATAAACATATCTGATCCGGTCATGACGGGCACGATACTTATGACATCGACATCATCCCTGCTTTTCACTATTCATTTCGCACTTGCAATGGCTGAACCTTCACATGCATCCGGGATAAATTGCACGATACATAATCTGCTATGTGTCTGTTGATCAAGGATATCTTTTTCGTTCACTAAGGTCTTCAACAGATGGAATAATTCTAGTGAGCATTTTCTGGTCTTATCCGGAAGCGACTCTTGAAAGTCCTTGTATTCTGCTTTTGCTCAGGTAGTGTGCTGTTTTCTGATCGTTAAAAATCTTCCGACCAATTCATTTTCTGACAGGATGAATTCATTGGTCACCTTCTGTCACGAATCTTTGAATATTCCCGGGATGATTTTCATCACCTTCTTGGTATTGTTTGATCATCCGAAAAATTCCTGCAAAACATCCCTGTATCTGGATGGTATCGCATTGTATCCTTGATGAAGATACTTGGATGCTTTCTCTTTGTCGACGTATTTATCATCTACGGATACCAAAGGAAGTATCTCTACATTTTTTCCTATGAGCGATGACTTTATATCCAAGGCAACATTCAATCACATCTCTAGTGACTTGAGTGAAAATCTTGTATTGTATAAGGTTCATCACTGATTACATACTGCATGTTTTTGTGGATCTGTAATATTGCCTGCATCATCCTCGTACAATTCTGGAATGAGCGGGAATACGCTCTCATCATTTTCTCACAATAAAAAATTACCGCAATTTACGATTACGTTATCATACCCACCTACTATGATCTCACGAGATACTGCAGCTATGATAGGATCTATTTTTTTTTCTTCTTCAAGGTGATGTGAAGTGAATAATAGTGTCATTGGTCTCTATATAAAGAATAAAAAAACCTCCCGTGAAGTTGATTCAGGAAGGTTTGGTGTATGTGAAACGCTATCTATTTTCAATACGAAAAATCCTTCCTATTTTTGAAATAGTAGGAATATATAGTAAAGGATATCGATGCTGGTATATTCATCAGAATGCATGAATAATAAAACACATAGTGTATATCTATTTGCTGCAAAATAGCAATTAATAACTAGGGAAAACTGTTGTCGGGGTAGGACAACAGCAGTAAAAAATTATGATTGGATTGGATTACCTAACCCTAAAGCCTGTCCCGGGAATGCGGGAGACTAGGTTGATCGACCATGTCATTTATGGCATGAAATGAAACCTGAAAATTAAACTTTGATATACGTCTTTGCTTTTATATTTGCATTGGCATATAATCTTTCCGAACTTTCATCATCTATGATTATTTCTAGCATTGCTCACTTATAGTCTATTTTGCTTTTTATCTTGTATGGCAATCCGGCATCATCCAGAATCTTCTGTTTTATATCAATATTTCCCAAGGTTCGAATTATGATTTCCTTTCCCTGCTGTTCATATTCTTGTATCATATGCAATACTTTTTGATTGAATTCTTTCTTGATATTATCGTATAAACAATTATCTCGATCTACAAATACTCAAGAGAATTCCGTGCCTTCCGGCAATTCCTTTTGTCTGATAAATTTATAGAGAGCTAGAATCCCTCATAGATTTCTTTCTAGGGAAACGTCTTTGTAACTTGGATGCTGAAACTGGAGCAATGCTATCATCCTAGCTTCAAATGCCTTCCGTTCATCTGATTTCTTTTCTCGTGGTTGATTGAAAAAATATTCAAGCCTATCCTCATAATTCACATTTTTTATCTCTTCACGAGGAACCCGATAGTCTGCATCATGGATAAAATGAGAGATCTCTCTTTCAAGAACTTTCTGAAAAGCAGTCTCTGATTCCTTGATTGCAAGAGTTCTGAAAGTTTCTGATGCATCACCGGGTTCTGCTGTTGTACTATCTTTGTACATATCATCAAATTGTTTATATACTTCTTCCTCTGTCATACTATTCCCTCCTGATGATTGAATGATTCTTACATTTTTTCCTTGCAATAATGTCTTGAGGTATTCTTCTGACTTTGTCCCTGCAATCACCTTCGTAAATATCTCTACCGGGATCACAGAACAAAGGATAATCTTTGCATTAGGATCTTTTTGAAGCGTTTCACCAGCTATCCTTAGTCCGCTCATATCACTCCGTGCTGTATCTTCATCTGCCCTTAGATCAACTATGATACTATTTTTGAAATTATATTTAATCAAATCCAGGCTTGCAAAAAAGTCTTTGAGATAAGGATATCGTCAATGTACATCATAAAACTGCAAAGTATTCAGGATAGATTCGTTGGTTTCTAGAGTATTTTTCTCTTGTCCTTTCTGATCAAAAATATGCTCTAAATGTTCCAAGTCCTCGCCATGTGCAAAAAACCTCACATTTTTTCCGCTGCATACAAGAGTAAACTCATCTGATTTATGCGCTATTTTCGCCATTTTTTCCGTATGATCCATATCTGATGGAGTGATAATGACTATCTTTTGTTCAGGATTTTTTTTGAGTTCATCAAGTGCTCTGGTTAATCCATGCAACTCTTGTAATTTCTGATCTTTATGCTGTGTTCCAATAAGTCTAATGAATATTGTATCTTTGAGTCCTGTACTATCTATCTTTTTAAGTTCTTCTCTCATTTCATCTTCCATTTCCTTGGTTGTAGCAATCCCCATATCAAAAGAGATGGTCTTTAGGATATCTTCTTTGGTTTCCTGAGGTTTAAAAAGATCAATCAACTGTTGGACGAGAAATGGTAACTGGACAAACTTTACGTTTGGTCTAGAAAACAAGAGTTTAAGTTTATCTCCTATGATTTCATTTTTAAAAAAATAATCAAGGGGGTAAAAACTCGCAAGGATTATTTTAGCATCATAATTCTCTATGATTTTTTCTAATGCGATATCGATTCATTTATACGATGATAACATAGGAAATTTTCAATTTTTATTTGGTTGTTCGATATCTAGTATTTTAGCATCTTTCAGGCTTATTGGATTCAATTTCCTCAATGCATCCTGTATCTGTTTTTCAAAATTTTTATTTGCAAGATAAAACTCCATGGTATCTACGACATTTGGTCTATGCAACGCATGTTCTATATGTTCTTTTTTATGTTCTGTTTCATCAAAAACTCAGCTTTGTAACTGGTCATCTGCATTAATATTTTTGGCAATATCTTTATCATCCATACCGATATCCTATAAAATAAATGTTACAATATTCTATATAACGCTAGGAAATATTCAATATCTGCGCAACAAAAACTGTCGTCATCATTTACGACAGCACTATATTTTTTCTATGGTTATCCCATCATTGCAATAGCCATCTATCCGGTTGGCATATGCCAAACCTATATTTTTGTGTCATTCTTTTTTCAGCACTTCAAATACCTTTTCGAGAGTTTGTCTGCTTTTTCTATATTTCATTACAAACCCGAAACTTCCTCATTCTTTTCCTGCGGAAATAGGGAAAACCCCTAATACTTCATCAGGGAAAATCTTATATTTTTCAAAATATTTTCTGATCAACATAATAATCTGTGGCTCTGATTCTACGATTTCATTGAATTGCGCATATTTATTGAATACAGTTATAAACTGTTCTATTTTTTCCTCATCATGCGGATATTGCAGAATATTTTTGAATCATAAAATGATATTGAGTTTGAGTATGATGAATATATTTTTAAATTGTTTGCCAAAATCCAAGGTATATACATCTCAGAATATCTCTTTGATTTCGTTGTCGGTAACCTTATTTTTTTTGAAAATCTGAAACATTGTTTCCTTATTTTCTTTCATAATCTGTTCAAAATTTAGACGAATATTGATACGCATCTGAGAATCATATCCTCATCAAAGATTTATAAATCCATAATCCAAAGGCAACAATTCGAATATGCTTGTCTGATTGCTTCCCAAAAATACATCCATCTTTTTTGCAAAATATGTTTTTTTGTCCACATCTATCTGTGTGTACAATATGGGTTTTTTTGTATGAGCAAGCACAGTATAGCTATTTGCACCATAAGCATTTTTATTGGTAGTAAGATGAGTCAGTTTGATAGCATAGTCAAATACCTGTTTGAATGCGTTTGAAGCAATAAATCTCTTATAGTCCTCTGCTACTGATTTTTTTATCTTTCAACTCATAATATGCATCATCATACTCAGTACCGTCAGGATAATAGAGGTATATCCTGTCCCTTGTCACTGAGCGCTTTCCATGATAATAGATATCTTCATTCATTTGGTGATTTTATTTTTTTTGAGAAAATATTTCAATTCTTCTATGACTCAGGTATATTTATACTCTTTTTTCATATCATGTTCATGAAATGAATCCGTCAATACATCATATTCATAGATGATATCAAAAATAACTTCTTGCGCTTTTTTGGTATATTCGATACCTACGTGCACCTTGGTCGGTAGTTTTTGCTTTATATTAAACTTTCCACTGATACCTATTCCTCCACCCCAAGTAAAGGTATTCGTTCATGCACAAATCATATCATGATTTTTGAAAAATCTTTTATATACCAATGCAAATCTTTTCTGAAGTGTCGTTGTTGTAATGCTTTCTCTTTCTGATTTTTCCACTCATTCTTCTTTTTTTCATTTTATTTGAGTAAATTTTCACATAATCTCTGTCAATTGAGGCAACGATTCTTTGATACTGATATATTTATTTTCAAAATTTTTACATAATGTGTCCGGATGCACTGCCGTATAATATTTTATATTGTTGATAGTTTCAGACAATATTATCGATTTTTTCATCATCTCTTCGAGGACGGTATATACGGTTACCCTATTAAGTTCTGCACGTCTTGCAATCGTACTTGCTATAGAAGTCCCCAATTCCAAAACAGTGAGATATACTCTCGCTTCTTTTTCGGATAATCAATAGTTTTGGAGTGTGATAACTAAATTCGCTTCCATGACTATATTGCTAAAATGTTAAAATGACGAAATATTGAATTGATTAATTACTGAATTGATTAATTATTTAATTATTCTATTTATCTTTGGGTTTTAAACTTTAGACTTTAGTATTTGGCATGAAGCTTGAGGTATCATCAAGCATTTAACATCAAGCTTTTTTGTATGCTTGCCGAATCAGGTCGAACATATTTCTCAGTCCGCGATTGAGATCCAGACTCTCGATAATGATTCAGAATTTATCTTTTTTATTGTACATGAGCATAGCTACTTTATTGTTGGCATAGCAGATTATTTCATTTGATATATCAAAAAGTTTTTTTTCTATCACGAGCGTATCGTACACTTTTTTATTTAATCTTGCATATTCTGTGTCCTTATCGAATATAATCACTTTGGTATTTTTTTTCTGATTTCTCAGTTTGAGATCACGAGGGATAAAATCCTTATTCAACCGAGTTTCAAGTCCTTTGTCCATCTCTACACTTCCCAAAAAAGAGATGACCGGCTCCTTATGCTGTGCATTGACCTGGGATAGTAATGTGTTTTCATAGATGTTTTTTATCCCCTCAAATCACTCGAAGAACTGGATTTTTGGTTTACTTCCAAATTTTTCTCCTAGCATCATAAATTCCGGCAGCTTCTGTTTGAAATCCTCATATTTTTTTTCTAACTGATTGCATATCAATTCCGGACTGATCGCATTATAATATGTTATCTCTTTCTTCTTCATTTCGTTGACTATCCCTTTTCTTCTCAACGCCTCTAAATTGGTATATACGGTTACTCTATTGATCTCTGCACGTCTTGCGATCGTGCTCGCTATAGAGGTCCCCAGTTCCAAAACGGTAAGATATACTCTCGCTTCTTTGTCGGAGAGTCCATAGTTTTGGAGGGTGGTAAGCAGACTTGAATCCATGACTATATTACTAAAATGTTAAAATGTTGCAGGTTAAAATGTTAAAATGCTGTATCAATGTATCATTGTATCATTGATCTCTAAGTATATTCAGAATCGGTAAAAATGCAAGTTTTGATGCATGTTGTAGTTTTCCGACAGGTCGAGAAAAAATATAGAGAAAAATGAGTCTATCAGCAGATATACTGAACCGCTTTAGAAATCATAAATTTTTTACACTTCGTTTAAAATTTATGTTTCTGCAGACGGACAGTATAACCTCGACGTTTGAAAATCGTCAAAATTTTCTGATTTTCATAGCGGCTCGATATATATTTTCAATATATAAAAAAACCGCCTGGATATACCAAGCGGTTGTGATTATTCAATCCATTCATACTCAGTAATTTCATCTACGTATACTTCACCATCCGAGGTAACATTCATCTCGTGGAATTCTAATACGAACAATGAAAGTTTAGTATTTACTGCATATGTTTTCAGGTACGTTTCATATCTAAAGGTAAAACTAAATGCGGGATTTTTCATCAACCCTTTAAGACGATCAATACGCTCTAACACCTCTCGTTTTTGTTCGTCCCTAACTTTCATTGTATTGAGCTGTCTTTCTCTAATTATGTCCTTTTTACCTGTTCTATAAATATGACATTCTCTCACCAAAAGACTCTCCACTGATTCATCTCCCAATTTTTGGATGACCGCATCCTTGGATTTTATTTTTGCATAAGCCATTTAACGAAACGTTCTTGCCAATTTGTTGGTATCCATATCACCGCATATTCAATACCTAAATATATTAGGAAGAATACTATAGCGAACATAAATCCGATCAATATATTAATGAATATTGTCGTAAAAAAAGATACTATGATTCCACAACCTGCAAGAACTATACCTATCCCCATAAGCAACATCGAGAATATTCCTTCTATTCTTATTTCTTTTTTGTGGTATGTACTCAATAGAGGGAATATGATAATAAAGAGTGTAATGCCTGCTATATCCCACCACCTACTCATCATCCAAGAAGGCAATGTTTTGATTATTATGTTCATCAAAGGCAATTCATTAGCAAACCATTTAAGATACCAAGCGGGTATATCACCATGTATCCAATAGACACCACCCCATAGTACTGCTATCAGGGTACTTACTACAAGCGCTAAGCGCCAATAAATTTTTGTTTTCATTTTTTTTGTTTTTGGTTTATGTTTATTTTTTTGTTCTTTTAATTTTCATTATACTTGACATTTGTATATTATATTATTTGGTATAAAATACAATAGATGTACGGTAAAAACTGTAGTAGAGCTTCTTCTACAGAACAAGATGAGCAGAATAAAAAAAACCGCCTGGATATACCAAAGCGGTTGTGATTAGTCAGTAACTTCTACAATAACCTCATCCTTATCAAGTTCAGCATCCGTTCGATTGCAGACACGTTTGATCACAGCATCATTGATCTTGGTATAGATCGTCAAATGATCATCCTTGCCCTGAAGCACAGCTTCCATCTGTTTTTTGAGAACGAAATGGTTTGGACCGTTATAATTTCCGACTGTTTTTATCTCTGCCATGATCAGCCCTCCTGGAGATAGGGTACAATATTGATGGGGATAGTCTGATCTTTGCAGCTTGTTTTTATCTCCTTGCCTTCTATCACACCGTTTTCCCGATACGAACAGAGAATTTCGATAGGGATGAAATCTTCACCGTAATAATTATTATCATCGGACTTGATCTTTATTCCATTCAAGAAATAGGTACCAGTGGCTATGTTGATTTCGATAGGACCAAAAGTGAACGCCCATCTGACATCAATCAGCGATGAATTATTGAAGTATCTGCTTATATGGGTTTCCTTGCTGAATTTAGCTAAGGCTTCCTGGACGACGCCCTCTCTCTGCTCCTCCGGTATATTGATATTCTTCAGATAATAACGGAGCACCTTTTCGATGATCGGAGAGAGTACCGATTTTCTCATATCCTGGATTTCATCATCTTTTTTATCTACCCTGTCGTTCTGAGTAAAGAAAAGACAGATACATCCAATGAAAACTCCCATGAAGATACTTACAGGGAAACCATTATCATGAGCGTTAAATTTGAATATCAGAATATAACCGATACCAAAGATGATCATGCTAATAAGGACAATCCCCCATCGCATGATGAGATTTCCGCGGATCAAAGCTTTCCTCTGCTTGTACAAGGGTTTGGATTTGGCTGCGATAGCTTTCTGGATTTTGCCTAATGCGTTCATTGTTTTTCCTCCTTAGGTTTTTAATTTATTTTAGTTTTATCTTTCGATTATTAGTCTTCTAGAAATACTTCAACTAATGGCTCGGCGTTATGGACGCTCCATCTTCTGGAAATATTCCTATCAATGGTTCATCATCATAATTCTGTGTAAAGGCTGATACTCTTTTTGTACGCAACCTAGATGCTACTTTGAATCGATATTCTTCTGTCACATCTCTTTTCTTCCCATCATTGCTCAATTCAACAACCTCAGGTACTTCATACCCAACCTTTTTCTCGTAATGTTGAAGATCTTCGATTATGGCATCTTTTATATGTGCAATAATTTTCTTCTTGTTTGCAACAGAAAAGATTAAGACGTAGTTATTTGGATTGCGAGGACATTTGCTTTCATGCTGTCTAACATAAGACGCAATATACCAT